>UMIU01032035.1_pt1 | contig 35135 bp, 24 predicted proteins | sample 1965871 | NCBI WGS metagenome assembly UMIU01 (sample SAMEA4836132, study PRJEB28245) | human gut metagenome | biome: gut microbiome; material: fecal sample | place: Denmark | collected 2008
AAATCCTTGATTTGGGACAGACTGGAGTAAACGGCGGCGGTTGGGAAAGGCTAGAGATAAAAAATACAGGTACAGAGAGCTGGCAGATTAAATCCATTTCAGAATTGAATGATTTTAGACTTGAACATTTAGAGCATCCATTATTATATGAGGGAAGACTTCCGATGAAAGTTGGGAATAAGGTTAAGCCCGGAGAAGCTGTTGCAGTGGATATTTATGTAAAGAAAAATCTTTCTCAGGGAATTCATGAAGAAACTTTTGTCATGGAAACAGAAGAAGGAATTCGGGCAGAGTGCAGGATACGGGTTCTCGTTCGTGGGGAATCAGAGGAGGATTACGAGGTTAACTGTGTACCAAATAGTGGTACGAGATTTCTCACAATTACTCAGGAAGAGTACGATTCATGGGATAATGTAGAACCAGAGCCGGATATGTTGATGTGCCCATCACGGTTGATTACAATATGCAACAATGGGCAAAAACCTGTCACAGTTGATTTTGAGGATACGGAACATTTCAGGGCATGGTTCTATATTGACGAAGACACGGGAGTTGTTATGCCGGGGGAAAATACGATAATTCAGGTTTTTCCGAAAGCAGAAGAACAGGTAGCTACTGATATTTTTAAGGTTTCCATCACAGGAGGAATAGAATTATCTTATATAATTTCCCAGAATTGTCCTCATATTGCACCGCCTTATCCGGAAGGAGCAACGATAAAAGATGTGAAAGTACAGGGGTCAACTATTAAGGCAGTGGCTTATGACTGCGCAAACAGCGAAGGTTTCGATGCGGTTCTGACAAAGAAAAGCTGGGTTGACAAACCTGAGAATTATGTGAAGGTGGCAAAGAATCAGGATGCAAAGACCATCACCTTTACAAATGTAAAAAACGGGACGTATTATCTGGGAATCCATGCGTACAACAGGGATTATTATGATGGAAAAGTGTCTGGGAAAAGGTTTGGGGCATGGAGTTATCCAGTAAAAGTAGTAGTAAAGAACGGAATTCCCACAGAGAGGGTGAAGATTAAAACTGTAAAAATAAGTAAAGGAGCTGTGTCTGTAACAGTTGGCGTACCAAAAGGATTTGCAAGAGCAGATATGGAGCTGAGATCTACAGGCGGAACCACCGTATATAAACGGAACAATCGGACAACCTATACAAGGATTACAGGCGTGAAGCCCGGAACCTATACTCTGAGAGTCCGCCCATGGGTCAAAATTAACGGAAGGAAAGCTTACGGAGACTGGGTATCCTGGGGAAGAAGAATCAGGGTAAATTAAAAGAAACAGACAATTGCGTTAATTATTTTTCTTATTTAATAAAATGCTTCAAAGAGCCGTCGCATCAATGATTAATCAGAATTGACCAAATCATAGATGCGACGGCATCTTTTTGCGCATTTTTAGGTTTACACTGTGGATAACGTTAAGTTTTTCGATGAAAAAGCGTACTTTCCCAATCCTTTACATTTCGCAAAGAGCTGATGTGCTTTTTGGTTTTAAGACTTCTAAAATTTATGCTGCCTTTTTCAATTCAAACAGATGTTGTCCTGTTCTTCCGTTCTGTATTTTTTTATGCAGTTTATTGATGTTATGGGAAATTGCAAGGATTACGCTCTGGGCGGTAACATTTTCTGTTCCGCGATACAGATATCTGCGGAATTCCATATCCTGCTTTACTTCTGAAAAGGAACCCTATGCCTGGATGCTTCGGTTCATGCGCAGCTGAGTCCCATATTTACTCGTGATACGCTCGAGATCCTCTGCTCGTTTCTGTTTCATTGTCTTTGAAACATACAATATCTTATTTCGCTCTTCTATAGGAGTTTTGCAGTTATTCCCTTTTATGCATTCATTTTTTCTATTACATCCATTACAGTTGCTGCATTTGTATACCGTTGTTGTTCGCCGGTATCCGGTTGCTGTCTTTTCTGTCCGGTTATACTGTGCCGTTAGTGTCTGTTCCATACTGCAGGTGTAAACATCCTTTTCTTCATCATAATCCATGTTTTCGACACGGCTGATATCATTCTGATATTTTCGTGTTTGGGATATCTCGTAATTCGCAGGTTTTATAAAAGCGACCTGTCCGTTTTCTTCTATAAACAAATAGTTTTCTTCACTTTCATAACCGGCATCCGCTACGATATCTTTATACTTGAAGATAAGATATTCTCCATATCTTTCAGGAATGGGATCAGAGTCCTTGTATCTGTCGGGCGCGGACTTATCGTAAGCCATGTGATATATTCCGAATCCACACCGTGCTGGAGATTATATGCTGGCTTTAACTGCCCCTTCTTCATCGCGTCTTCCTTCATGCGCATAAAGGTGGCATCCGGATCTGTTTTGGAATAGCTGTTCCGATCACCGCATATATAGATTTTTTTCGTATATCCGGTGCGTTTTTTCCCTCCAGAAGGTACATAAAGTTGATATCTCTTCTGCATGCGGTTTCAATATCTCTGCTCGAATAAATATGATTCATGCCGGCGTAGATGATAATCTTAAAGAGCTGACGCGGTGATGCCTGATCAGATTTGATCTTTCCATAAGTTTTATAAAGATCAGAGAGCTCCATTCTCTCCACAAAAGCGCTCAGCAGGCGTACCGGATCATCAGCCGGGATTAAAATTTCTAAATCCAGTGGAAGTTTGATTTGATAATACAGAGAAGATGAAGTATAATCTTTCTGTAATGATATAGGGGTTTGCATACCTATATTTTATCCCATATATACAGTTACATGATATTCTTTTTTGCCTTCTTCAAAAGGAATCAGACAGTCTTCATATTCCTTGCCGTCCACATTGATTTTCTTAACCCCTTTCTGTACATTATCCGGGTTTTTCACATCAATATGATAAACAGCATCTCTGAAAGTTCTGGTGAGTGTGAAATCTCCAAAGCCTTCCGGAATACATGGATTGATACATAATCCGTCATAAGATGGCTGCACACCCAGAATAGCCTGGGAAAGATTCCAGAAAGTCCATGCTGCAGTACCTGTGAGCCAGCTGTTTTTAGCCTGACCATGGTAAACTGCGTCAGCACCTGCTACCATCTGGGAATAAACATAAGGTTCTGTACAGTGGATTTCGCTGATGTCTTCAATATAGGAAGGACAGGTCTTTTTATAAATTTCAAAGGCTCTGTTGCCGCGGCCAATCACTGTTTCTGCAATGGATATCCATGGATTATTGTGGCAGAAGATACCTGCATTTTCTTTATATCCCGGTGGGTAGGAGGAAATTTCTCCCAGATTCAGATAATACTGGGTATAAGCCGGCTGCAGGATCATGATACCGTATTTGGTATCCAGACGCTCTTTGACAGAATCCAGAGCTTTTTCGGCAAGACCTTCTTTGACCCCGATTCCAGCCATAACGCAGAAGCCCTGTGGCTCGATGAAAATCTGTCCCTCTTTACATTCTTTGGAACCGACTTTCTGAGATTCGGCATCGTATGCACGGAGGAACCATTCTCCATCCCATCCAGCATCAAGTACTGCCTGATACATCTGATCTACTTCTTTTTCTGCTCTTTCGGCAGTCGCGGTGTCACCTATATGACGGCTGATTTCTGCAAATTCTTTTCCATATTTTACGAACATACCTGCGATAAATACAGACTCTGCAACAGGTCCTTCGGAAGGTCCTGTAGTCTGGAAGGATTCTCCCGGTTCTGTGGAGAAACAGTTAAGGTTCAGGCAGTCGTTCCAGTCTGCACGTCCGATCAATGGCAGCTTGTGCGGTCCGAGATGAGTGGCTGTATATTCGAAAGAACGGCGCAGATGCTCATACAGAGGTGCAGCTTTTTCTTTCTGATTATCGAAATCTACCATCTCATTTAAGATAGAGAAGTCACCTGTTTCTTTCAGATAAGCGGAAACAGCTGCAATCAGCCATAATGGGTCATCATTAAATCCACTTCCGATGTCCAGATTACCCTTCTTGGTAAGTGGCTGATACTGATGATAAGCGCTTCCATCTTCGAACTGAGTAGCTGCGATGTCCAGGATACGTTCTCTTGCACGTTCCGGGATCAGGTGTACGAAACCAAGAAGATCCTGACAGGAATCACGGAATCCCATTCCACGGCCTGTGCCGGATTCGTAGTAAGAAGCAGAACGTGACATGTTGAAAGTGACCATACACTGATACTGGTTCCAGATGTTGGCCATACGGTTTACGTGTTCGTCATTACTTTCTACATGATAACGAGAGAGTAGTTTATCCCAGTAAGCATTCAGTTCTGCGAATGCCGCATCAACCTGTTCGGTTGTCTGGAACTGTTCAAGGATTTTATGTGCGCCGTCTTTGCGGATTACGTTCGGAGCAACAAACTTCTGATCCTGAGGGTTCTCGCTGTAACCAAGAATAAAAATAAAGTCCTTGGATTCTCCGGCGGAAAGTGTTATATTAATCTGGTGGCTTGCGATAGGGTACCAGCCGCTTGCCACAGAATTTCTTGCTTTATTTTCTTTTACAGCAGCAGGGAAAGCGTTTCCGTTATTCATACCAAGGAAAACATCTCTGCTGGTATCAAAACCATCAACAGGGCTGTTTACGCTGAAGAAACTGTAATGTCTGCGGCGTTCGCGATATTCGGTTTTGTGGTAAATAGTGCTGCCTTCGAGTTCGACTTCTCCGATGCTTAAATTTCTCTGGAAGTTTGTGCTGTCATCAACTGCGTTCCATAGACAGAACTCTACATAAGAGAAAAGGGAAAAAGTTTTCGAAGTATCAGTTGTATTTGTGAGAGTCAGTTTGTTGATTTCGCAGGTTGAGTTAACAGGAACAAAAGCAAGAAGATTAGCTTTTAATCCATTTTTGGAAGAAAGAAAACGGCTGTAGCCGATTCCGTGATGGCATTCATAAGAATCCAGAGGTGTTTTGGAAGGCATGGAACCTGGATTCCAGATTTCTTCGCCGTCATGGATGTAGTAATATTTTCCGTTTGAATCTACCGGGACATTATTGTAGCGGTAACGAGTGATGCGAAGAAGTTTGGCATCTTTGTAGAAACTGTATCCGCCACAGGTATTGGAAATCAGTGAGAAGAAATCCTGAGACCCCAGATAGTTAATCCATGGGAGCGGAGTGTCTGGTGTAGTGATGACGTATTCTTTGGCACTGTCATCGAAATAACCGAATTTCATAAGAAGTCCTCCTGTTTTATAAATGATTTGTAGCAATTGTTCTGAATATACAGAAAACAAAGACACGAAAACGAATAAGTTTAGAATAAAAACGTACGATTATCGTGGCATTACTGCTATTTTTCTTTAGTATAACGGAAGATGTTGATAAAATCAACTGCTTTGCAGAGAAATAAATGTTAAAAAATAAGAGTGAAATTTCGTTAAAATGATGAAAAGGGTTTGTGATAAAAGGAAAATATAAGGGATAAAAATTGTGCAATCATACAAAAAATAGCAAAGATGCACAAAAAATAAAGCTAAAAGCTTGAATAATTGTGCGGGTAGCTATACAATAAAAGCACGAAAACGTTTACGAAAATTTTAGGAAAGATTGAGGCATACCTATGGTTTCGATGAAAGAAATTGCGAAAAAGTGTAATGTCTCTGTGGCCAGTGTCAGCAAAGCATTGAATGGTTATTCCGATATCAGTGAGGAAACACGGAAAATGATTCTGAAAACAGCTTCGGAAATGGGATACTTGCCTAATTCTTCAGCAAGAACGCTGAAGACTAAGAGAAGCTATAATATCGGAGTAATGTTTGTTGATGAAGCTGCCAGCGGGCTTACCCATGATTATTTTAATCATGTGCTGGAGAGCTTTAAGAGGACTGCAGAGGAAAGAGGGTACGATATTACCTTCACGAGCGGAAAGATTTCCGGACAGAAACTGAGTTATTATGAGCATTGCCGTTACAGAGGAGTAGACGGGGTTGTGATTGCCTGTGTGGATTTCTATGCAGATGAAGTGCAGGAACTGATCCGTTCGGAGATTCCGGTGGTAACCATTGATCATGTGTTTGATGGAAACATTGCAGTTGTTTCCAATAACGGTCAGGGAATGGAAGATCTGGTTACTTATATTTATAATCAGGGACACAGGCGTATTGCATATATTCACGGGGATAATACATCTGTAACCAGGATACGTCTTACCAGTTTTTACCGGACTTTGCAGAGAGTGGGAGTGGAAACTCCTGATGATTATATTAAGGAAAGTCCGTACAGAGATGCGGACAGCGCTGCGAAAGCAACTAGAGAGTTGCTGGATCTGCCAAATCCGCCGACCTGTATTCTTTATCCGGATGATTATGCGGCCATTGGAGGAATCAATGAGATTCGGGAGAGAGGACTTCGGATTCCGGAGGATATTTCTATCGCAGGATATGATGGAATTACCATTGCGAAGATACTGGAACCGAAGCTGACAACGCTCTGTCAGGATACGGTTGCGATCGGCAGGATTGCGGCTGAGAAGCTGATCGATCTGATCGAGAATCCGAAGACAACTATGATCGACAAATTTACCGTGGATGGTACGTTATTTAAAGGTGCATCTGTAAAACAGTTATTGCCAGATAAGTAGATGTTGTGCTATTCTGACATCAGAGTTAAAAGGGGAATACAAGAAAAATAAGATCAGGAGTTAAAGACTAAATATGGATTATCAGTCAATAGCGACATTTGTCATGGAGATGGCAGGAACTGTGGCGTTTGCAGCTTCCGGAGCAATGGTGGGAGTAGAGCGCAATATGGATATTTTTGGCGTCAGTGTTCTGGGAGTGGCAACAGCAGTGGGAGGAGGAATGATCAGGGATATTGTTCTGGGAGTGATACCTCCGGCTGTATTCAGAAATCCGGTGTATGCACTGGTATCTGTGCTTGCTTCCTGTATTGTGTTCTTTATTTTTTATTTCAAAAGAGAGCTTTTGGAGGGACACAGAAGAGAAACCTATGATAAATTTATGCTGGTGCTGGACTCTGTGGGACTGGGGATTTTTACAGTAGTAGGAGTAAATGCGGGAATCCGTCAGGGACATATGGATAATGCATTTCTGCTTGTGTTTCTCGGAACGATCACAGGAGTGGGAGGTGGTCTTTTGAGAGATATGATGGCAAGTGTGCCGCCGTATATTTTTGTAAAGCATATCTATGCCTGTGCATCAATCATTGGCGCGATCGTTTGCGTATATATGAACCGGTTTGTGGGAAATGTAGAAGCGATGGTGGTATCGTCAATTGTGGTGGTGCTGATCCGATATCTGGCCGCGCATTATCACTGGAATTTACCCAGATTGTCTCCACATGAAGAACAGAATGACAGAAACAGAAATTAAAGGAAGAAAGCCCCGGGAATGACCCCGGGGCTTTCTTCCTTTTAGGATATTTATTATGAGTGGAAAGCTTATTTAGTATCCTGGAGAGCAAGATAACCTTCTTCTCCGGTACGGATCTTCACTACATTTTCAATATCATATACAAATACTTTACCATCACCAATCTGGCCTGTATGAAGGACTGCTTTGGCAGTTTCAATAACTTTCTGTACAGGTACGAGACTGACAACAATCTCAATCTTGATCTTAGGAAGAAGATTCATTTCCATCTCAACACCACGATAGTAGGATGGAGCACCTTTCTGTACACCGCATCCGAGAACGTTCGTAATAGTGATACCTGTAACACCGATCTCGTTCATTGCCTGCATAAATTCATCAAGCTTATTCTGACGGGTGATGATAACAACTTTTGTAAGCTTATGAACGCCTTCTTTCGGAAGTTCAGGAACTGATTCAGCAGGAGCAGAAGGTCTGGCTGTGACAACAGGAGCTTTTATGGAAGTTCCCATAGGAGTCGGAACACCAGCCATTGCGAAACCGTCATAAGCACTTGCAAGACCATGTTCTTTGGAGTCAAGACCTGCAATCTCTTCTTCAGCTGAAACACGAAGTCCGATTGTATGTTTGATTACCTGGAAGATAATTGTCATAGTAACAACAACCCATGCGATTGTAATGATCATACCAGTGAACTGAACACCAAATCCGTGGAAGCCGCCGCCTGTAAGGAGTCCTTTCCAGTCTGTGCCTGATCCGTCTGAGAAAAGACCAACTGCAAGGGTACCGAAAGCACCGTTTAAACCATGAACACCGACAGCACCAACAGGGTCATCAATTTTCAGAACCTTGTCAATAAATTCAATACCAAATACTACGATAAAACCGGAAGCAATACCGATGATTGCTGCGGATGTAGGAGAAACTGTGTCACATCCTGCTGTAATTGCTACAAGTCCTGCAAGAGAACCATTCAGAGACATGGAAACATCTGGTTTTTTGTAACGTACCCATGTGATGATCATAACAGTTACAGTTGCAACAGCTGCTGCAAGGTTAGTAGTAACGAAGATTTTACCTGCACTTACAATTGCATCGCCTTCCATGCTGACTGTGGAAGCGCCGTTAAATCCGAACCAGCAGAACCAGAGGATAAATACACCTAAAGCACCAACTGTAAGGTTGTGCCCTGGGATAGCCTTTGATTTGCCGTCTTTTGTATATTTACCGATACGAGGTCCAAGGATGATGGCACCAATCAGAGCTGCCACACCACCTACCATATGTACTGCACAGGAACCTGCGAAATCATGAAATCCCATCTGGCTGATAAATCCACCGCCCCAGATCCAGTGTCCGGATACCGGATATACAACAAGACTGATCATAAGACTGTAGATGCAATAGGAAAGGAATTTGGTACGTTCTGCCATTGCACCGGAAACAATTGTTGCGGATGTTGCACAGAATACTGTCTGGAAGATTAAGAATGCCCAGAAAGGAACTCCGTCAGGAAGCATTCCTGAACCATAGTGTGCTTCTGTGGCAATACCACCGATCTTTCCGATAAATCCATTACCTGCACCAAACATCAGACCGAAGCCGACCAGCCAGAAGACCGGGGTTCCGATACAGAAGTCCATCAGGTTTTTCATAATAATGTTACCTGCGTTTTTGGCTCGTGTGAAGCCTGTTTCTACCATTGCGAATCCGGCCTGCATAAAGAAGACCAGTGCGGCGCCGACCAGCACCCATATTGTGTTTACTGCGGAAAATTCCATAATAATATTCCTCCCTCATAAAAATTTCCTCATATTTTATAAAATGCAAAAAGCGCAATGCCTGGAAATGTAGCCAGTTCATCGCGCTTTTGCGAATATAAAATCCATATTTATAGTGTATTGCATAACTGATGTAATAGAAAAGACATTTTGTATGACTGTATGCAATGCAGTTTAAAATCAAAATTATATGTAAAACAGGGGAACATCAAAATATCGTGTGATTAATGGATGAGGAAATCGATAATGAATTATGAAGTAGAGTTCATAAAGATATTCCCCTGTTATTACCGGTTAATTAAACGGAAAACAGAAGCTTGTCATATGTAGGATATGGAAGCAGTGCATCCGGAATCAGAGTTTCTGCTGCATCTACAGACTTTCTGAGTTCATCCATATCAGAAAGAACAACTGTCTGGTATGCTTTTGCATTAGCCAGAGGATCTTCTGTAGCAAGCGCTTTGGCAGTGTCTGCTTTTAAGGTCTCAAGACCTGTGGAAATCTCATCAGCAAGCTGTGACAGCTCTTTGATCAGTTTTCCTTCAGAAGCTGTGCTGACATCTGAAACAACTGATTTTTTAGCAACAGCAGTAGCTGCAACTTTGTCGATATATGCGAATACAGATGGAAGGAAATCCTTCTGTACCATTTCAACCATAGTATTGGACTCAATGTTAAGAATCTTGGAATAGGATTCCAGCCAGATCTCATAACGGGATTCAATTTCTTCTTTTGTGAAGATATGATATTTGGTAAAGAGTTCAATATTTTTATCTGCGATCCACTGAGGAAGAGCATCCGGTGTAGATTTCAGGTTAAAGAGACCTCGTTTCTCAGCTTCTTCGATCCATTCATCTGTATAACCGTTTCCATTAAAGATAACACGTTTATGATCAATAATTGTCTTCTTGATCAGCTCGTGGATTGCATCCTCCATCTTGTCTTCCGGTACATCTTTTAACTGCTCTGCAAACTGGTGAACACACTCAGCGACAGCAGTGTTTAAGATAATGTTCGGGTTTGCAACAGAAGCCTCGGAACCAAGCATACGGAATTCAAATTTGTTTCCTGTAAATGCGAATGGTGAAGTACGGTTTCTGTCTGTATTGTCTTTTACGAAATGTGGAAGTACTTTTGCACCGATATCCATCTGGACTGCGCGGCTTCCTGCAAAGTATTCATCATTTTCGATAGATTTTAATACTTCTGTCAGTTCATCGCCGAGGAATACGGATACAACAGCAGGCGGAGCCTCGTTTGCACCGAGACGGTGATCATTTCCTGCACTTGCTACAGAAATACGAAGTACATCTGCATATTCATCAACTGCTTTGATAACAGCTGTCAGGAAAATCAGGAACTGTGTATTTTCAGCAGGTGTTTTTCCCGGATCAAGGATATTTACACCGGTATCTGTGATCATAGACCAGTTGTTGTGTTTACCGCTTCCGTTGATTCCCTCAAATGGTTTCTCATGAAGGAGACATACAAGTCCATGCTTGTCGGCAACTTTCTTCATTACTTCCATTGTTAACTGGTTGTGATCAACTGCAACGTTTGTTGTATCGAATACAGGAGCCAGCTCGTGCTGTGCAGGAGCAACTTCGTTATGTTTTGTTTTGGCAGGAATACCAAGTTTCCAGAGCTCTACATCCAGGTCATGCATATAAGCTGCAACACGAGGTTTCAGAGCACCGAAGTAATGATCTTCCATTTCCTGACCCTTAGGAGCAGGAGCACCGATCAATGTACGTCCGCAGAATACAAGGTCTTTTCTCTGCTTGTATAATTCCTTGTCTACTAGGAAGTATTCCTGTTCAGGACCTACAGTTGTATTTACGTGTTTGACATCTTTATTACCTATTATATGGAGAAGTTTTGTAGCTTCTTTATCAAGTGTCTGCATGGAACGAAGGAGAGGGGTCTTTTTATCAAGAGCTTCTCCGCTGTAGGAGCAGAATGCTGTAGGAATGTAAAGAGTTCCGTCTTTGATGAATGCCGGTGATGTCGGATCCCATGCTGTATATCCTCTTGCCTCGAATGTGGCACGAAGACCGCCTGACGGGAAACTGGAAGCATCCGGCTCACCTTTTACAAGTTCTTTACCTGAGAAATCCATGATCACCTGACCATCTCCTGTAGGAGAAATGAAACTGTCATGTTTCTCTGCAGTTACGTTTGTCATTGGCTGGAACCAGTGAGTATAATGAGTGGCGCCGTTCTCGGTAGCCCATTCTTTCATTGCAACAGCAACGGAGTTGGCAACATCAAGTTCAAGGTGTGTACCGCTCTCGATGGTTTTCTTTAATGCTTTGTACATGTCTTTTGGCAGTTTACTTCTCATTACTTTGTCGTTGAAGACCAGGCTGCCGTACAGTTCAGGGATATTCTGTGCCATATAGGTACTCTCCTTTCGGTTTGCAATATTTTCTGAATATGTGTAGTGCCGCTGCAGATCACCATTGTGACTGCCTGCGGTTTTCGTCTCATAGAAAATTCCTCATCGAACATTTTCTATGAAACGAAAGTTTTATAAAACGAAAAAGGCGCCTTGGATGCGATCTCTGTAGATCTTTCCAAAGCGCCTTTGCTTTATGTGCTGTACTATAAACGAAATGAAAACAGATGTCAAGCACTTTTTTTGAAAAAATTCAGAAAAAATTTTTGAGATATGGCAAAAAAAGGATAGGTTGACAAATTTGTTTCTATTATTATAATTTGATTTTGGAACCCGCCAAACATAAGAAAACAATGTCAGCGGGTTTTGAAAGTAAAGTTAAAGTCAGACAAGAGAATACGATCGGAGGAAATCAGATGGCTGGAATAAAAGAAGAGTGCGGCGTCTTTGGAATTTATGATCTGGATGGCGGCAATGTAGTTCCGTCCATATATTATGGACTGACTTCCCTGCAGCACAGAGGACAGGAATCCTGCGGACTTGCAGTTTCTGATACTAAGGGAGAGCGTGGAAATGTGAAGTTTCATAAGGATCTGGGACTTGTAAGTGAAGTTCTCAGACAGGATGTTGTCCGTAAATATGAGGGAGATATTGGTATTGGTCATGTAAGATATTCCACAACAGGAGCTTCTGTTGCAGAGAATGCACAGCCCCTTGTTTTGTCTTATGTAAAGGGAACTCTTGCACTTGCACATAACGGAAATCTGGTTAATACACCGGAACTGAAATGGGAACTGATCCAGAATGGAGCGATTTTCCATACAACTACAGATTCAGAGGTTATTGCGTTCCATATCGCAAGAGAACGTGTGCATTCTAAAACAGTAGAAGAGGCAGTGTTAAAGACTGCAAAGAAGATCAAAGGTGCATATGGTCTGGTAGTTATGAGCCCGAGAAAACTGATCGCAGTCCGCGATCCATATGGACTGAAACCATTGTGTCTCGGTAAAAGAGGAAATGCTTATGTTATTGCTTCTGAGAGCTGTGCTCTGACATCTGTAAGTGCGGAATTTATCCGTGACATTGAGCCGGGTGAGATTCTTACGATCACAAAAGACGGACTGAAGTCAAATAAAGAGCTTGCGTCTGCTGCTGAAAAACGCGCGCATTGTGTGTTTGAGTATATATATTTTGCAAGACTTGACAGTACCATTGATGAGGTGAAGGTCTATGATGCCAGAATCCGCGGCGGTAAATCTCTTGCCAAGTCTTATCCTGTAGAGGCAGATCTTGTAACAGGTGTACCGGAGTCCGGACTCCCTGCTGCAAAGGGATACTCCGAAGCATCAGGAATCCCGTTTGCATTTGCGTTCTATAAAAACAGCTATATTGGAAGAACATTTATCAAACCGACTCAGGAAGAACGTGAGTCCAGTGTTCATCTGAAACTGAGTGTGCTAGAATCTGTTGTAAAAGATAAGAGGATTGTTCTGGTGGATGATTCTATTGTTCGTGGAACAACCATTGCAAACCTGATCCACATGTTAAAAGAGGCGGGAGCAAAGGAAGTGCACGTACGTATCAGTTCACCGCCATTTTTACATCCATGCTATTTCGGAACGGATGTGCCGTCAAATGATCAGCTCATTGCAGCCAGCCACAGCACAGAGGAAATCTGTAAAATGATCGGAGCAGATTCTCTTGGCTACATGCAGACAGATTATCTGGAAGGAATGGCGGGCGGTCTGCCCTTATGTAAGGCATGCTTCGATGGAAATTATCCGATGGAGATTCCGGATTATACAAATGCGGAGTTTGCAGATATTGTGAAGTGTTAAGTCGCAAAAATTCATAAAAAATGCAGAAACCTGTCGATGATATATGGAATCAATCTCACATAATGGTAAAACCAATATAGAATCAAACCATATATAATGTATAAAACAATGCTGTGAGAACATATATAAACGAACAAAATGCACAATAGAACCCCTGCGCTTTATGAAAATTGGATAAATTTAAAAACTTGACAAATTCTGAAATGTGGAACATAATATGGGCGTCTGATAGAAAAAAACAAAGAATGTTTTCAGAAAGGGTGATCACGATGTCACAGAGTAAAATCAAGTTAAATGCAACTGAAGAGGTGCAGGAATTTGTGAATGCTGCAAGCAGATGTGATTTTGATATTGATGTTTATTACAACAGATTTTTAATTGATGCCAAATCAATCCTTGGTGTACTTAGTCTGGATCTGACCAGAGAACTGACAGTAGACTGCCACGGGGAGAGCCGGGAATTTGATCGTACATTGAAGAAATTTGCAGTTGCATAAATTTTACATTTTTATAACCGAATAATTATTGCAGAGAAGACGGGTCTGGAAGATGAATTTTTACAGATTCGTTTTTTCTGTATTATGACTGTGTTCAGAGTAATTCCATAAAATATAACTGCTTCATAGTTTATTAGAAGGAACTTATTTGATTTGCTTAAAAAACATATTTGCTTAAAAACGGGAAATTCATTATTGACAAACGAAAAAAAATGTTTTATAGTATAGCATATTTTTAAAGAAAACCAATTGAACATATTATTATAGAAGATATGATGATCTGACAAAGGCGTCAGATGCAGAATACCAGATGGGTCAAGTGCCCTCTGATAGCTGCATCTGACGCTTTTTTATTAACAAAGGATGATGGAGGAGGAAATCAAAATGGCAGTGAAATACGTATTTGTTACAGGAGGAGTTGTTTCCGGTCTTGGAAAGGGAATCACAGCTGCATCTCTGGGGCGTCTTCTGAAAGCGAGAGGATACCAGGTAACCATGCAGAAGTTTGATCCTTATATCAATATCGACCCCGGAACCATGAACCCGATTCAGCACGGAGAAGTTTTTGTAACAGACGATGGTACAGAGACAGACCTGGATCTGGGACATTATGAGAGATTCATTGATGAGAGTCTTGATAAAAATTCCAATGTGACAACCGGTAAGGTTTACTGGTCTGTTCTTCAGAAAGAACGTCACGGGGATTTCGGCGGGTGTACCGTACAGGTAATTCCTCATATTACAAATGAGATTAAGAGCCGTTTCTACCGCGCCAAATCACCGGAGGAAAACAAGATTGCCATTATCGAGGTGGGAGGAACAGTCGGTGATATTGAAAGCCAACCGTTCCTGGAAGCAATCCGTCAGTTCCAGCTCAATGTGGGACATGACAATGCAATCCTGATCCACGTAACATTAATTCCTTATTTAAAGGCATCTGAAGAACTGAAAACAAAACCTACACAGGCAAGCGTAAAGGAACTTCAGGGAATGGGAATCCAGCCGGATGTACTGGTGTGCAGAAGTGAACATGAGCTGACAGAGGACATTAAAGAAAAAATCGCTTTATTCTGCAACGTACCTGTATCACATGTACTTCAGAACCTGGATGTGGAATATTTATATGAAGCTCCTCTTGCAATGGAAAGAGAGAAGCTTGCAGATGTAGTTCTTTCCAGCCTGAGATTGGAAAACAGAAAACCGGATTTAAGTGACTGGGAGGAAATGGTAGAAAGTCTGAGAAATCCGAATAAAACAGTAAAGATCGCAATTGTAGGAAAATATACACAGCTTCATGATGCATATCTCAGTGTAGTAGAGGCACTGAAACATGGCGGAATTTCCTGCAGAGCCAAGGTAGAGCTTGACTGGATCGATTCTGAAGAACTGACAGAGAAGAATCTGGATCAACAGCTTCACAATGTAGATGGTATCCTGGTTCCGGGTGGTTTCGGAAACAGAGGTACAGAAGGAATGATTCTGGCAGCACAGTATGCAAGAGTACATAAGATTCCATATCTTGGAATCTGTCTGGGAATGCAGATGGCAATTGTAGAATTCGCCCGTCATGTACTTGGATACGAAGATGCAAACAGTATTGAACTGAATCCGGAGACAAAGCATCCGGTAATTGCATTAATGCCGGATCAGGAAGATATTGAAGATATCGGTGGAACCTTAAGACTTGGAAGTTATCCATGTATTCTTGCAGAAGGTTCCAGATCCTATGAACTTTTTGGCAAAAAAGAAATCCATGAGCGCCACAGACATCGTTATGAAGTAAACAATGCATTCCGTAAAGAACTCCAGGAGAAGGGAATGAATATTGTAGGAACTTCCCCTGATAACCATATTGTAGAGATGATCGAGATCGCAGGGCACCCGTTCTATGTAGGAACTCAGGCCCATCCGGAATTCAAATCCCGCCCGAACCATGCACATCCTTTATTCAGAGGATTCATCCAGGCGGCCGTCGATAAGAAAATAAGCGAAGAACAGCAGCAGAAATAGAAAGGATGAGGAGATTATGAAAGAAGTGAGAGAACAGCAGCAACAGCAAGGTATGTACAGGCCTGAATTTGAGCATGACAACTGCGGTATCGGAGCAGTTGTCAATATCAAAGGCAAGAAAACCCACGATACTGTTGCAAATGCATTAAAGATCGTAGAACATCTGGAACACCGCGCAGGTAAGGATGCAGAAGGCAAAACCGGTGACGGTGTAGGTATTCTTCTCCAGATTTCCCATAAATTTTTCAAGAAAGCCTGTAAGAAAGAGGAATTTGAGATTGGCGATGAGAGAGAATATGGCATCGCACAGTTTTTCTTCCCGCAGCACGAGATCAAACGCGCACAGGCAAAGAAGATGTTTGAGATCATTCTTGAGAAAGAAGGCCTGGAACTTCTTGGATGGCGTCAGGTCCCGGTATTCCCGGAAGTGCTTGGACACAAGGCAAGAGAATGTATGCCATGTATTATGCAGGCATTTATCAAAAAGCCGGAAGATGTGGAAAAAGGTCTTCCATTTGACCGTATGCTCTACATTGCAAGACGTGAGTTTGAACAGAGTAATGATAATACTTATGTAGTTTCCATGAGCAGCCGTACCATCGTTTACAAAGGTATGTTCCTGGTTGGACAGCTTCGTACTTTCTTCGAAGATCTTCAGAACCCGGATTATGAATCTGCGATCGCCATGGTACATTCCCGTTTCAGTACCAACACAAACCCAAGCTGGGAGAGAGCGCATCCCAACCGCTTTATGGTACACAACGGTGAGATCAACACCATCCGCGGCAACGCAGATAAGATGCTTGCAAGAGAAGAAAATATGGAATCACCATATCTGGAGGGACAGCTTCATAAAGTGCTCCCTGTTGTAAACAGAAATGGTTCCGACTCTGCAATGCTTGATAATACACTGGAATTCCTGGTAATGAGTGGCATGGAGCTGCCTCTTGCAGTGATGATCACAATCCCTGAACCATGGGCAAACAATGATACTATTTCACAGGCAAAGCGTGATTTCTACCAGTACTATGCAACTATGATGGAGCCATGGGACGGACCTGCATCTATCCTCTTCTCAGACGGTGATGTGATGGGAGCTGTCCTGGACAGAAACGGTCTCCGTCCATCCAGATATTATATTACCTCCGATGGTTATATGATCCTTTCCTCAGAGGTGGGTGTTCTGCCAATCCCGGAAGAGAAAATCGTATTAAAAGAGCGTCTCCATCCTGGAAAAATGCTTCTTGTAGATACTGTAAAGGGAAAAGTAATTGATGACAATGAACTGAAAGAGGGTTATGCAAAAATGCAGCCATACGGTGAATGGCTGGATAGTCATCTGGTACAGTTAAAAGACATCAAGATTCCTAACGAAAGACCGGAAGAATATACACCTGAGCAGAGAGCACGTTTGCAGAAAGCATTCGGCTATACTTATGAGCAGTACCGTACTTCCATCAGAAACATGGCGTTAAACGGAGCAGAGAGCATCGGAGCTATGGGTGTGGATACCCCGCTTGCAGTATTTTCCAAACAGAACAGACCATTATTTGACTACTTTAAACAGCTCTTCGCACAGGTTACCAACCCTCCGATCGATGCGATCCGTGAGGAAATCGTTACCAGCACAAGTGTTTATGTAGGCAAAGACGGAAACCTGTTGGAGCAGAAACCGGAAAACTGTCAGGTATTAAAGATTAATAACCCGATCCTGACAAATACAGATATGATGAAGATCAAGAGCTTCAAACATGAGGGCTTCAAGACAGCAGTTGTTTCCACCTTATATTACAAGAGCACCAAGCTTGAGAGAGCTATTGACCGTCTTTTCGTAGAAGTAGATAAAGCATTCCGCGAGGGTGCAAACATCCTTGTTCTTTCAGACAGAGGAGTAGATGAAAACCATATGCCGATTCCGTCACTTCTGGCAGTATCCGCAGTTCATCAGCATCTGGTAAAGACGAAAAAGAGTACCTCCCTTGCAATTATTCTGGAATCCGGTGAGCCAAGAGAAGTACATCACTTTGCAACCTTACTTGGTTACGGTGCAAGTGCCATCAACCCGTACCTTGCCCTTGAGACCATTCATGAACTGATCGACAGCCATATGCTGGAGAAAGACTATTATGCAGCAGTAGATGACTACAATCATGCAGTCATCAGCGGTATTGTAAAGATTGCTTCCAAGATGGGTATTTCCACCATCCAGTCTTATCAGGGATCTCAGATCTTCGAGGCAATCGGTATTTCCTCAGATGTGATCGAGAAATACTTTACTGGTACAGTCAGCCGTGTAGGCGGAATCACTCTGGATGATATTGAAGAAAATGTAGAGAAGCTTCACTCAGAAGCATTTGACCCATTAGGACTTCCTACAGACCTGACTCTGGACAGCGTAGGCGCACACAAGATGAGAAGCCAGGGAGAGGAACATCGTTACAATCCTCAGACTATCCATCTTCTGCAGCAGTCCACATGGACAGGAAGCTACGATCTGTTCAAACAGTACACAGATCTGGTAGATAAAGAAAACCACGGAAACTTAAGAGGACTTCTGGACTTTAAGTTTGCTGAGACTCCGGTTCCACTTGAAGAAGTGGAGAGCGTAGATGATATCGTAAAACGATTTAAGACAGGTGCTATGTCCTATGGTTCCATTTCACAGGAAGCACATGAGACACTGGCAATCGCCATGAATCACCTTCATGGAAAATCCAATACAGGTGAGGGCGGTGAAAGTGACGAGAGACTGGATTCTGCAGGAAGCAGCGATGACAGATGCTCCGCGATCAAACAGGTTGCCAGCGGACGTTTCGGTGTAACCAGCCGTTATCTTGTATCTGCAAGAGAAATCCAGATCAAGATGGCACAGGGTGCAAAACCTGGTGAAGGCGGACATCTTCCTGCAAAGAAGGTATATCCATGGATTGCCAAAACCCGTCATTCTACACCGGGTGTCAGCCTGATTTCCCCACCACCGCATCACGATATCTATTCTATCGAGGACCTGGCACAGTTAATCTATGACCTTAAGAATGCAAATAAATATGCAGATATTTCTGTTAAACTGGTATCTGAAGCAGGCGTGGGCACAGTTGCAGCAGGTGTTGCCAAAGCAGGCGCACAGACGATCCTGATCTCTGGCTATGACGGAGGTACAGGTGCAGCTCCAAGAAGTTCTATCCATAATGCAGGACTTCCATGGGAACTGGGACTTGCAGAAACACATCAGACACTGCTTAAAAACGGTCTGAGAAATCGTGTTCGCATTGAGACTGACGGTAAGCTTATGAGTGGCCGTGATGTTGCGATCGCAGCATTAATGGGTGCAGAGGAATTCGGCTTTGCAACAGCTCCTCTTGTAACCATGGGCTGTGTAATGATGCGTGTATGTAACCTGGATACCTGTCCGGTAGGTGTGGCAACACAGAACCCTGAACTTCGTAAGAGATTCAAAGGTAAACCGGAATATGTAGAGAATTTCATGCGCTTTATCGCACAGGAATTAAGAGAATACATGTCCAAGCTCGGATTCCGTACAGTCAGTGAAATGGTAGGCCGTACAGATCTCCTTGTTCAGACAGACAACGTACAGGAACCACATCAGGGCAAAGTAGACTTAAGTGCAATCCTGGACAATCCGTTCGCAGGCAAAGACCAGAAAGTTACTTTTGACCCGAAAGCCGTATATAACTTCGAACTGGAAAAGACCATGGATGAAAAAGTTCTGGTTAAAAAATGCGCAAATGCCATCAATAAAGGTCAGAAAACAGAGCTTTCTGTAAACCTGACAAACATTGACCGTACATTCGGAACCATCCTTGGTGCAGAGATCACCAGAAAGAATAAAAACGGACTTGCAGATGACACCATCACTGTACACTGCAACGGTGCCGGCGGACAGAGCTTCGGTGCATTTATCCCCAAAGGACTTACACTGGAACTGACCGGTGATAGTAATGACTACTTCGGAAAAGGACTTTCCGGTGGTAAACTGATCCTGAAGGTTCCGGAAAAAGCTGCATACAAAGCAGAAGAGAATATTATTGTAGGTAATGTTGCCCTCTACGGTGCAACCAGCGGTACTGCATTTATCAATGGTGTTGCAGGCGAGCGTTTCGCAGTCCGTAACTCCGGTGCATCCGCAGTTGTAGAAGGTGTAGGAGAGCATGGCTGTGAATATATGACTGGCGGCCGCGTAGTCGTACTTGGTAAGACTGGCAAGAACTTTGCAGCAGGTATGAGCGGCGGTATCGCATATGTACTGGATGTAGACAATGTCCTCTATAAGAACCTGAACAAGGCTATGATTTCCATCGAAAAAGTGGAAAACAAATATGACAAAAAAGAACTCCGCGACCTGATCGAAGCTCATGTAGAAGCTACAGGCTCCAAACTCGGTGCGAAAGTTCTCGCTGACTTTGATTACTATCTGCCACACTTCAAGAAACTCATTCCGAATGAGTACAAGAAGATGATCACTTTAAGTGCGAAACTGGAAGAAAAAGGACTCAACAGTCAGCAGGCACAGATGGAAGCGTTCTATGAAAGTATTGGCGCTAAACATTGATAATAATTGAATATATCGTGTGAACTTATCAATGTTGCCCCGTCATCTTTTAGAATAAATAAAAAGGTGGCGTGGGCCATACCATTATTGCCGCAGCAAGTGCGGCGAAGAGGAGGAAATCATGGGCAAACCAACAGGATTTTTAGAATATGAGAGAGAGACGGCAAAAGTTCTGCCGCCAAAGGTCCGCATCGCAAACTTCAAAGAATTCAGGACACCTTTAAATAAAGAGAAACAGAAACTTCAGGGCGCACGCTGCATGGCATGCGGTGTCCCATTCTGCCAGTCAGGTATGATGATCGGCGGTATGGCATCCGGTTGCCCTCTGCACAATCTTGTACCTGAGACAAATGATCTGGTTTATACAGGCAACTGGAAACAGGCATTCTTAAGACTGAGCAAGACACACAGCTTCCCGGAATTTACTTCACGTGTCTGCCCCGCACTCTGTGAAGCAGCCTGCACCTGTAATATAAACGGAGAACCGGTATCCACCAAAGAAAACGAACGTGCGATCATTGAGACAGCCTATGAGAACGGATGGGTAACCCCGCAGATCCCGGAAGTGCGCACAGGCAAATCTATTGCAGTCATCGGAAGCGGTCCTTCCGGACTGGCAGCAGCCCAGCAGTTAAACAGACGAGGCCACAGTGTAACTGTATTTGAAAGAAAAGACCGTGTAGGCGGACTTCTCCGCTACGGTATCCCTAACATGAAGCTGGATAAAGCTGTTGTTGACAGAAGAATCCATCTTATGGAAGAAGAGGGAGTGAAATTCGTTACAAATGTAAACGTAGGAAAGGACATCAAGGCAGAAGAACTTCTGAAACAGTTCGACCGCGTCATCCTTGCCTGCGGAGCATCCAATCCACGAGACATTAAAGTTCCGGGACGGGATGCAAAAGGAATTTATTTCGCAGTAGATTTCCTGGGACAGGTAACAAAAGCGCTGTTGGATTCTGACTTTGCCAAAGTTCCATATGAACTTGCCAAAGGAAAAAATGTTCTGGTCATCGGTGGTGGTGATACAGGAAATGACTGTGTAGGAACATCCATCCGTCTGGGTGCCAAATCTGTGATCCAGTTAGAGATGATGCCCAAGCCGCCAGTGGAAAGAACACCATCCAATCCATGGCCGCAGTGGCCGAGAGTCCTCAAAACAGACTATGGCCAGGAAGAAGCTATCGCAGTATTCGGACATGATCCACGAGTATACCAGACTACTGTTACAGAATTTATCAAAGATAAAAACGGAAATGTCTGCCAGGCAAAACTCACAAAATTAAAGAGCGAAAAAGATCCAAAGACAGGACGTATGATGATGGTTCCTATAGAAGGAACCGAAGAAGTTATCCCTGTAGACGTAGTTCTTATTGCAGCCGGATTCCTTGGCAGTGAGAAATATGTAACAGACGCATTTAAGGTAGCCATCAACGGAAGAACCAATGTAGATACAAAACCAGAGCAGTATCAGACCTCCGTAGACAAAGTCTTCACAGCAGGAGACATGCACAGAGGCCAGTCACTGGTAGTATGGGCGATCCGCGAAGGCAGAGAAGCTGCGAAAGCGGTAGATGAATCACTGATGGGATATTCCTATCTGTAAAAAATAATAAAATAAAAGTGAAAAATGCTGCTGTCTGATGAAAGTAGATTATCAGATGGCAGTATTTTTGTTGGTAGATTCATCAGGCCAGTCAGGTGAATATTTGCAATTGAAGTTTGAGTGATTCGATTGATTTGGTTAAAATATCGATTGACAAAGAACAGGTACATTGTTATAATTGCCTACATGAACAAAGGCGTTCTTTCTATAGAAAAGTAACTGTAGAAAGTGCGCCATTTTTTATATCATTATAAAAAGAATCTATAAAACTTCCAGACAGGACAAAACTGTATCGAAGAATCATTAAGAAAGCAAAAACAGCAGAAACTATGCTGACAAGGAGTGAATGAAAATGGGGAATTATACCAGAGAAGAAATATTACAGATGGCTGAGGAGGAAGACGTGGAATTTATCCGTCTCCAGTTCACAGATATGTTCGGAACGCTGAAAAACATCGCCATAACTGCCCGGGAACTTCCCCGTGCGCTGGATAACCGATGTATCGTAGATGGTTCCTTTATCGCAGGAATTGCAGGAGAATCTGAACCGGATATGTACTTAAGACCGGATCTTGATACTTTTGCAATTCTCCCATGGAGACCACAGCAGGGAAAAGTTGCCAGACTGTTATGCGATATCTATTGTCCGGACGGAACCCCTCATGAGAGAAGTCCGAGATATATCCTGAAGAAAACCGCCCGGGAGGCAAAGAAGGAGGGATACACCTGTCTGGTAGATCCGGAATGTGAATTTTTCCTTTTTCATACAGATGATAACGGAGTTCCGACTACTGTAACACATGAAAAGGCCGGATATCTGGATGTCAGTCCTGTGGATCTGGGTGAAAACGCAAGACGTGATATTGTATTAAATCTGGAAGACATGGGGATTGAGGTAGAATCTTCTCACCATGAAACTGCTCCTGCACAGCACGAAGTAGATTTCAAATACGGTGAAGTCCGTACTATTGCAGACCGGATCATGTCATTTAAGATGACGGTCCGTACCATTGCCAAACGCCATGGACTTCATGCGACATTTATGCCGAAACCAAGGGCAGAAGTAAACGGCTCCGGAATGCACATTCATTTCTCCTTATTTAAAGATGGAAGAAATGTATTCGTTAATCCGGGAAATCCACAGGAATTAAGCGAAGAAGCTTATTACTTCGTAGGAGGTCTTCTGGCTCACAGCAAAGAGATGGCACTGATCACCAATCCTATCGTAAATTCCTACAAACGTCTGGTTCCGGGCTATGAAGCACCGACAGAACTGACATGGACAAAGAACAACCAGAATTCACTGGTAAGAATTCCGGGATCCAGAGGTATGGAGACAAGGATCGAACTGAGAAGTCCGGATGCAGCAGCAAATCCGTATCTGGTATTTGCAGTATGTCTGGCAGCAGGGCTGGATGGAATCAATAAGAAGATTTATCCGACTAAGTCCTCCAGCAGAGAGTTATCCGAAACAGATCAGAAAACAATGAAGATTGAAAATCTTCCGGGAAATTTGAACGAAGCAATTGATTACTTCGAACAGAGTGACTGGATCAAAGAAGTACTTGGAACAGAATTTTGTAAAGAATACGCAGCAGCCAAGAAAAAAGAATGGTTGCGCTATACAAGAGAAATTTCAGCCTGGGAAATCGAGGAATACTTATACAGAATTTAACCGAATCAAACAAGTCCCCTGCGGAGGTTGCAAAAAGCAATAAGCAGTGGACGGAAACTCAGGCTGTAACAGAAATAGGAGTGGCAGAGTTATGAGCAGTAGCATTGTGATTGCGTTACCGAAAATTGAAGACGCAAAGAAAATCCGCACAATACTTAACAGACATGGGCTCACAGTAGCCTCTGTCTGCAGCTCTGTCTCTAATGCGCTGGCCAGTATCTCAGAACTTGACAGTGGTGTCCTGATATGCGGGTATAAGCTGACAGATGCCTATTATAAAGACGCTCTCGATGACCTGCCACAGTATTTTGAAATGCTGCTTCTGGCTTCTCAGCGTATTATAGATGAAGCACCGAATTCCGTCAGCACTGTACAGATGCCGATGAAAGCAAGCGCACTGATAGATACGGTCAATGACATGCTCTATCATCTGGAACGCCGGATCAAAAAAGAAAAAAAGAAACCAAAGCCCAGATCAGAAAAAGAACAGAATTATATCTCGAATGCCAAACGCCTTCTGATGGAAAAAAACCAGATGACAGAAGAGGAAGCATACAGACATATCCAGAAATGCAGTATGGATTCTGGTACTAATATGGTAGAAACTGCACAGATGCTGCTTATGCTGATGTATGATGAGATTTGATTTATCGTATGTACTAAATAAAACATCTGAAAATAATCGGAAAAATTTTGTAAAAAATGACGATATTATTTTGACAGAATATGTGGTAATATACAGAATATATTTTTGTTCATATCAAGTTAGAGGCAAAATACATTTTAACCCTAACATTATATTATATATAGAAAGAACACAAACAAACATAAAATAGATAATAACAGGAAGAATGATTACAAAGGCGTAATCAGAGAGTCCAGGAGGATAAGTGTCTCCGGATTTTCTGATTACGCCTTTTTGATATTCAAGGAGTAAAAGAATGATAAAGTCATTTGCATCTGCGCAGACTGATTTTTGAAGACAGACTCCGTCGGACATATCACAAAGGTTTACAGAAAAGAAGAAATGGAGGATGAGGAAATGGAATTTATGGATGGAACATGGAAAAAAGAAATCAATACCTGGGAGGAACTCGTAGGTAATAATCTCCTGAACCAGGAAGCCGTAATCGAAGGCGCTGTTCACAGCATCCGTAATATGGGTGATGTGGCATTTATCATTCTTAGAAGAAGGGAAGGCTTATTCCAGACAGTCTATGAAAATGAAATGGCAAATGTTTCCATTCATGAATTGAAGGAAGCAATGACGATCAGGGTGAAAGGAATCCTGCATGAAGAGGAGAGAGCACCCCACGGAAGAGAGCTTCGTATTCGTCATATTGATATTTTATCAACACCTGCAGAGCCACTTCCAATGGCAATCGACAAATGGAAACTGAACACTTCCCTGGAAGCAAAATTAAACTACAGACCGATTTCCCTGAGAAATATTCAGGAGCGTTCCAAATTTAAAATTCAGGAGGCACTGACAAAAGCATTCCGTGATTATCTCTACGGACAGGGATTCACAGAAATCCACACTCCAAAGATCGGAGCAAGAGGAGCAGAAGGTGGAGCAAACCTTTTCAAGTTCAGCTACTTCCACAAACCTGCAGTACTTGCGCAGAGCCCACAGTTCTACAAACAGATGATGGTTGGCGTATTTGACAGAGTATTTGAGACAGGCCCTGTATTCCGGGCTGAGAAACATAATACAAAACGTCATTTAAATGAATACACCAGTCTGGACTTCGAGATGGGATATATTGACAGCTTCGAAGAAATTATGGCAATGGAAACAGGATTCCTCCAGTATGCCATGAACCTTCTGAAAACAGAATATGCAAAAGAAGTACAGATTTTGAAGCTTGAGATCCCGGATGTATCCAAAATCCCGGCAGTCCGTTTCGATGTAGCCAAGGAACTGGTATCACAGAAATATAACCGTAAGATCAGAAATCCATTTGACCTGGAGCCGGAAGAAGAAGCACTAATCGGACAGTATTTCAAAGAAGAATATGGCTCAGATTTCGTATTTGTCACACATTATCCGTCAAAGAAACGTCCATTCTATGCAATGGATGATCCGGAAGACGCAAGATTTACCTTAAGCTTTGACCTGTTATTCAAAGGCCTTGAGATCACAACAGGCGGACAGCGTATCCATGATTACAACATGCTGGTACAGAAAATTGAAGACAGAGGTATGACGCAGGAAGGCATGGAACAGTATCTGGATACCTTCAAACATGGTATGCCGCCTCACGGTGGACTGGGAATCGGTCTGGAACGTCTGACCATGCAGCTTATCGGTGAAGAGAATGTTCGTGAAACCTGCCTCTTCCCAAGAGACATGAACCGTTTGGAACCGTAACAGGAAGCAGAAATTATATAAAAAACCATGTTGTTGGAAACTTAGTGTATGAAATCAATAACATGGTGATCGATAAAATAGAAATCGATATTATAAGGAGAAAATCATGGCAAAGATCATAGATGATGAAACAATGGAAAATGTCTGCATCCTGGCCAAGCTTTCCCTCTCGGAAGAAGAAAAGGAAAAAGCAAAAGCTGAAATGCAGAAAATGCTTGATTATGTAGAGAAACTGGATGAACTGGATACATCGGAAGTAGAGCCTATGTCCCATATTTTCCAGGACGAAAACGTATTTCGTGAGGACGTTGTCACAAACGGAGACAACAAAGAAGCAATGCTGGCAAATGCACCGAAGGCAAAAGAAGGACAGTATCAGGTTCCGAAAACCATAGGATAGGAGACAGGACAATGGAGTTGGAAAAATTAACAGCCCTGCAGCTTGGGGAAAAAATAAAACAGCGTCAGGTCAGCGTCCTGGATGGAGTAAAAACTGTTTTTGAACAGATTGAGAAACAGGATTCAGAAGTACACGCTTATCTTGACACATATAAAGAAGAAGCATACAAACGTGCAGAAGAAGTACAAAAAGGCATTGAGGACGGTACTTATACCAGTCCTCTTGCAGGCGTACCGATCGCGATCAAAGATAATATCTGTATTAATGGAAAGAAAACTACCTGTGCATCAAAGATTCTTGAGAATTTTGTGCCTCAGTATAATGCAGAAGTCATTGACCGTCTGGAAAAAGCCGGACTGGTCATTATCGGAAAAACAAACATGGATGAATTTGCCATGGGAAGTACAACAGAGACCTCCGCTTACGGCATCACCAGAAACCCATGGAATCTGGAACATGTACCAGGCGGTTCTTCAGGTGGTTCCTGTGCAGCAGTAGCAGCAGGAGAAACTTATCTGGCACTTGGTTCAGATACAGGCGGATCTATCCGTCAGCCAAGTTCCTACTGTGGTGTAACCGGAATTAAACCAACCTATGGAACAGTATCCCGTTACGGTCTTGTAGCTTATGCATCTTCCCTGGATCAGATCGGTCCTGTAGGAAAAGACGTATCTGACTGTGCAGCTCTTCTGGAGATCATCGCAGGACATGATACAAAAGACAGCACATCCATGAAAAGAGAAGACCTTCAGTTCTCCAAAGAACTGACAGGAGATATCAGGGGTATGAAATTCGGAGTTCCTGAAGAATATCTGGCAGAGGGACTTGATCCGGAAGTAAAAGCATCTTTTATGGGTGTTCTTGATACGCTGAAAGAACTGGGAGCAGAAGTAGAATTCTTCTCTATCAAGACCATGGAATACATGATTCCGGCTTATTATATTATCGCCAGTGCAGAAGCAAGTTCCAACCTGGAACGTTTCGATGGAGTGAAGTACGGTTTCCGTGCAGCAGAATATGAAGGTCTTCACGACATGTACAAAAAGACCAGAACAGCAGGTTTCGGTGAGGAAGTAAAACGCCGTATCATGCTTGGTTCCTTCGTGTTAAGCTCCGGTTATTATGATGCATACTATCTGAAGGCACTCCGCACAAAAGCCCTGATCAAGAAAGAATTTGACCAGGCATTTGGCAAATATGATGTGCTCCTTGCACCTGCATCTCCATTTACAGCACCGAAGATCGGTGAAAGCTTAAAAGATCCCCTTGCCATGTATCTTGGAGATATCTACACGGTAGCAGTCAATCTCTGCGGTCTTCCGGGAATTACAGTTCCATGCGGAAAAGACAGCAAAGGTCTCCCAATCGGTATCCAGATGATCGGGGACTGCTTCATGGAAAAGAAAATCCTGCGTGCAGCACACGCCTATGAAACCAGCCGCGGCTCCTTTGCCGTGCCAGGAGAAGGAGGCACCAGATAATGAAACAGTACGAAACAGTCATAGGACTTGAAGTCCATGTAGAACTTGCAACAAAAACAAAAATTTTCTGCGGATGCTCCACAGAGTTCGGAGGAGCACCCAATACACATACATGTCCGGTCTGCACAGGTATGCCAGGCTCTCTGCCTGTATTAAATAAGAAAGTAGTAGAGTTTGCCCTGAAAGCAGGTCTTGCAGCAAACTGCCAGATCCATCAGTACTGCAAATTTGACCGTAAGAACTATTTCTATCCGGACAACCCACAGAACTATCAGATCTCTCAGTTATATCTGCCAATCTGTCATGACGGATGGGTAGAGATTGAAACCTCTGCAGGCAAAAAGAAAATCCGCATCCATGAAATGCATATGGAAGAGGATGCAGGTAAACTTATTCATGATGAATGGGAAGACTGCTCCCTGGTAGACTATAACCGAAGCGGTGTCCCGTTGATCGAGATCGTATCCGAGCCGGATATGAGAAGCTCTGAGGAAGTAATCGCCTATCTTGAAAAACTCCGTTGTATGATGCAGTATCTGGGTGTATCAGACTGTAAGCTTCAGGAAGGCTCCATGCGTGCAGACGTTAACCTTTCTGTCCGTGAAGTGGGAGCAGAAGAATTCGGTACCAGAACAGAGATGAAGAACCTGAACTCTTTCAAAGCCATTGCCAGAGCAATCGAAGGCGAAAGAGAACGTCAGATCGAACTGATCGAAGAAGGCAAGGCAGTTACACAGGAGACACGCCGTTGGGATGACAACAAAGAATATTCTTACGCCATGCGTTCCAAGGAAGATGCCAAAGACTACAGATATTTCCCTGATCCAGATCTGCCTCCAATCCATATCTCTGATGCATGGATTGAAAAGATCAAAGCAGAACAGCCGGAGCTTCGCGAAGTGAAACAGGCCCGTTATCAGGAAGAGTACGGACTTCCGGCATACGATGCGGGAATCCTCACAGAATCCCGCCATCTTGCAGGTCTTTTTGAAGAAACAGCAGCAATCTACGGAAATGCAAAGAAGACAGCAAACTGGTTTATGGGTGAGGTACTCCGTCTGACGAAAGATAAAGCTATGGATCCGGAACAGGTATCTTTCTCACCGAAGCATCTTGCAGATCTTCTGGTAATGGTAGAAAAATCCGAAGTCAGTCCTCAGAATGCCAAAAAAGTCTTTGAGAAAGTCTTTGAGGAAGACATTGATCCTGTAGCCTACATTGAGGAACATGGTCTGAAGATTGTAGAAGACACAGGACTTCTGGAAGAAACCATCAACAGGATCCTGGATGCTAACCCAGGACCACTTTCAGAACTTCTGGGAGGTAAAGATAAAGTCATGGGCTTCTTTGTAGGTCAGATCATGAAAGAGATGAAAGGCAAGGCAAATCCTGCAAGCGTCCGCGAGACACTAATGAAAGAAGTAGAAAAGCGCAAATAAAATAAATCACCCCGGACATTATGCCCGGGGTAAAAAATGTTAATATATCACCAGTGAACAGTAATGTTAATATTAAAAATTATGCTCAGAAAACACTTTGAGACTTTACATTATTAAATAATTAAGTATAATAAAATTCGAATAAAACATATTTGAAGAAAAGACACAAATAGAAATGGAAAGGCAAAGCAGCAGCCTGCTGTAGACAGGTATATAAAAACTGCGAAACATGCCAGGGAGGAAATCAAACATGGTAACAGTAAACCACAACTATCTGAAATTACCGGGAAGCTATCTGTTTTCCACAATTGGAAAAAAAGTAAAAGCATATAAAGAAGCCAACCCACAGGCAAACGTGATCTCACTGGGAATCGGTGATGTAACCCAGCCTCTGGCTCCGGCGATCATTGAGGCACTTCATAAATCTGTAGATGAAATGGGTGATGCAGCTACATTTCATGGTTATGCACCTGATCTTGGTTATGAATTCTTAAGATCTGCCATTGCAAAGAATGACTACAAAGACAGAGGCTGTGACATTGAAGCAGACGAAATCTTTGTATCTGACGGTGCAAAAAGCGATTCCGGAAATATCCAGGAAATATTCGGACTGGATAACAAGATTGCAGTGTGCGACCCTGTATACCCAGTATATGTAGATACAAACGTAATGGCAGGCCGTACAGGAGAATACAACAAAGAACGTGGCAACTTTGATAACGTAATCTATATGCCATGTACAGCATCCAACGGCTTCCTTCCGGAATTCCCGGAAGAAGTACCGGATCTTATCTACCTTTGCTTCCCGAATAACCCAACCGGTGGTGCGATCACCAAACCGCAGCTTCAGGAATGGGTAGACTATGCAAATAAAAACGGTTCTGTAATTATCTATGATGCAGCATACGAAGCATACATCTCCGAAGAAAATGTACCGCACAGCATCTATGAGTGCGAAGGAGCAAGAACCTGCGCCATCGAACTGCGCAGCTTCTCCAAAAATGCAGGTTTCACAGGTGTCCGCCTTGGCTTTACAGTTGTACCAAAGGATCTGGTTCGTGACGGTGTAGATCTCCACAGTCTCTGGGCAAGACGTCATGGCACAAAATTTAATGGTGCGCCATATATCGTACAGCGTGCAGGAGAGGCTGTATACTCTCCTGAAGGAAAAGCACAGCTGAAAGAACAGGTAGGTTACTACATGAGCAACGCCAAAGCCATCTACGAAGGTCTGGCATCAGCAGGCTATTCTGTATCCGGTGGCGTAAACGCTCCGTATATCTGGCTGAAAACACCTGATAAGATGACTTCCTGGGAGTTCTTTGACTATCTCCTTGAAAAAGCCAACATCGTAGGAACTCCGGGTTCAGGATTCGGTGCTCATGGTGAGGGATTCTTCCGTCTCACTGCGTTTGGAACCCATGAGAATACACTGGAAGCAATTGAACGAATTAAGAATCTGTAAGTAGCTTCCTGATAGGGATGCGGCAGATGTCACTTTGATAGAGAAAATTCGAAGGAGCATGGAGAACTGATTTTTAACATTATTTTCAGAGGAATAGTTATGATATACACAGTAAAACGAATTGAGGAAGACCTGGACTTCGGTTGTGAAGAGCGACCGAAAGGCATGCCAGTCATGGCAATAGTGACGCTTATGGATTCTTCAGGCGAAGAAATAAGGATAAAAGCAGAGGATGCCATGCTCTATGAATGTAACATCAATGAAGGGGACAAGGTTTGCCTTGATGCGAATAATAAGTTAGAAAAAGTAAAATAGAAATTATAGAAGAACCAGAGAATATATTTGGATAAAGAAAACCAATGGCTTTGACTGTTATCAGTCTGCACCATTGGTTTTTTTAGGATAAATATAAGGCAAAAAAGCTGGCACGACAGATTGACAACATAGCATATATCTGGCGTTATTAAATAACGCAATGCGTTAATTTGGCGGGAGAGTTTTATCATGAGTGGAGGAAAAGAAGTAAAAGAATTAAGAGAAAAAATGGGAATGAACAGACGTGAATTTAGTGACTACTATGGTATTCCGTATCGCACCGTTCAAGATTGGGAAGCAGAAAAAAGAGAACTTCCAGATTATCTGTTACGTTTATTAAAGTATAGAGCAGAAATAGAATGTCGAATCGAAAGAGCAGGTAAATAGAATAATTTAACTAATGACTTAACTTTTTATTACCAGTTACGATGTAATGAACATAAAAAAAGAAACGAGCACCCTTTTCCAGTCCGAAGACATTACTCAGTAAAAACCCATTTCTTAGTTATGATTGTATCCCCATAGTAGCAAAAAGTCAATAAAAAGAAACGAATATATTTTGGAATATTTTGGAAATCATTTCACAATTAAATAAGGCACTCTAATGAAAACCCAGCCTAGCTATTCATCGGAAAGACCATAGAAAAGCCAGGTTCAGATACACTGATTACTCTCAGTGCGTTCGGACCTGTTTTTTTGTTGCTATTGTTTCTTTCGACTGCCTTTGCCACGCTTACTTCCGGGGAATTTCGGAATATCGCATTTACGAAGAATGTCTATTAAAGTGACAAATTCATCTTTGGTGATTTTGCTATATTTGATTCCTAATTGTTTCAGGAATATGGAAACCCTGTTTATAAACCAGGAGAACATCATGCAGCTTGAATAGTTCTGGTTTTGATCAGTGATTTCAAGTAGGCGCATTCTTCATCTGATATTGCTATACTATAAGGTAATGCTGGCATAATTGACCTCCATAAAATGTATTTATTAAGTTCATCGTACCAGATATTGAAACTATCAACAACTTAATTTGTGTTATGTTAGTTTACTACTGCACTTTTTTAACCAGATTTTCATTGTATGATATGAAAAAATTGAGTATAATGATTACAACTTGTAAATTATATTGTAAAAACAAAGGAGTGAAAAAGTTATGAGAAGAAAAAACATGTGGGCCGGCAGACTGACAGCAATCCTGCTTTGCACTGTTTTATCAGCAGAGCCAATTGCAATCTATGCAGAAGATTTTTCTGATGGAACTGCAAATACAGAGATGCAGGATAAAACAGAAATTCTAGAAAGTACAGAATCTTATCAGAACGCCGAATCTCAAGTGGATGCGGATCCGGAATCCCTGTCAGATGAATTTGAATCTCCTGAGCAGGATTTTGAATCTGAAGAAGATGCATTTTCATCCGGAATCCCGGATACCCAATCAGAAGATGCGCCATCTGCAGGGGCTGTGCGAAATGGAACCTGTGGAAAGAACGTTACATGGGCTCTGCAGAATGGAGTATTAACTGTAGAGGGAAACGGCGCAATGGATGATTTTTACAGAATAGTAGACTGGGAAACAGGTGAACCGGTAAATTCACATCTGTGCCCATGGGAAGATTATGCAGATGAGATCGTGGAAGCAGACATCAAAGACGGAGTTACATCAATAGGTGACATTGCATTTGTTAACTGTAATAATCTTCGAAAAGTTGTGATTGGAAATTCTGTGAAGCGAATCGGTGAAAAAGCTTTTGCAAACGATTATTCTCTGACAGACATTACTATCGGAAACTCTCTGGAAAACATTGAAGATGATGCTCTTTATGGATGTGGCATAAAAAAGCTTGTGTTACCTGCAAGCCTGAAAGAGATAAGTCCCTTTGGCCTGGTTTCTTTATGGGAGCTGGAGGAAATAGATATTCCGGATAATGGCGTTTTTAAGTCCATAGATGGAGCTCTATATATAGATCAGGGAAAAACACTTTTACTCTATCCACCCAAACGTACGGGTGAATATGTGATCCCGGATGGAGTGACTGCGATTGGAGGAAACGCTTTCTCATCTACACATCTTACAAAAGTTGTAATTCCGGGTACGGTTAAGGAAATTGGAATGTGTGCATTTAGTTACAGTAACTATCTTACTACAATCATTTTTGGGAATGGAATTACAGAAATTCCATCGATGTGCTGTTTTTACTGCAAAGCACTTACTTCTGTGACACTTCCGGAAGGGCTGAAAACAATAGAATATTCTGCTTTTGATTCCTGCACATCATTAAAAAGCATTACTGTTCCTTCTACCGTTACAAACTTAGGACAGGACGCATTTGATAATGGAACAAAAGTAACTTTTCTGAATCCGTCTTTCTCCCGGCTGGAGGATGGCAGCTACATAAACGGAATCAATGTAAACGTAGAGGCAAAAGAAATGTATGCAAAAGCCTTTCAGGTCCTTGATCTTGTAAATAAGGAAAGAGCAAAACAGGGTCTCTCACCACTAACAATGGACAGCAGCCTTCTTGATACTGCGATGCAGAGAGGATTTGAAAATGTACTCTACTGGTCTCACACCAGACCGAGCGGTCAGGATTGTTTTTCCGCTAATAGTCTAATGATGGGAGAGAATATCGCAATGGGGCCTGATGCTGCCGGGCAGGTTATGAACCTGTGGATGAATTCAGAGGGACACAGAAACAATATTTTGTCAGCAAGATTCAGAAGTATCGGAATTGGATGTGTATGTTACCAGGGAATCTACTATTGGGTACAGTGCTTTGGTGAACAGCTGAGTTCAACAGCAGACAGCACCTCTTATACAGACAAAACTAACAGCAGAAATGTACTGGTAAACTACACCCCAAAATATTATAAAGCATCCCTGCAGGTTTCAAAAACATCACTGCAGAAAGGCCAGACAGGGGAAGTAAATATTTTCTGGGATGATCTGCCGCTAAAAGGTTCTGGTGCGGTCATAGAATCTTCTGATCCATCTGTATGTACAGTAAAGGATGGAATCATTACAGCAGTCGGAAAAGGAAAAGCAGATATCCGTATGTATTTTGAAGGACATCCGGAAACGACTCTTACCAAAACGATTCAGGTTACAAAGCCCGCAACCGTCCAGAAAAAAGTAAAAGTTACATTTAATGCCAATGGCGGATCCGTAAATATAAAATCCAAAAATATAACTGTGAAATCTAAAATCGGAAAACTCCCGATACCTCGCAGAAAAGGCTATGTTTTCACTGGATGGTATACTGCAAAGACCAAAGGAAAGAAAGTGATTTCTTCTACTAAGATAACTAAAAAACAAACCTTGTATGCTCATTGGAAAAGAGCATAAACTATATAGTTTTTTCGAATATGAGAAGAGCCCCAGTCAATAAAGGATGGGCTTCTTCTCATATGCACATAAAAAGATCCAAACCACATAGATAAGAATCTCTATCCAGCTTGGATCTTTTATTTCAATATATTTATTATTTATATCATTGCCAAATAGCTTTTACCAATATTCTTCCACATAACCGGCCGCATCTTCTTCTGACAATGAAAATACCTTCATCAGGTTTTTCACTGTAACATCTTTACTGGCGTTGAAACTTTTACAGGTACTGATTGTCGCCTGGATGCCCTCTAACCGTCCTTCACGCCGATCACAATTCCCAGTTCGGATGTGATGTTTCTGTTTTTATATACCGTATTGATTCTTTGGTAATCGCGTTCATAAATAGAACGGCTGATATCAAATACAGCAGCAACTTCCGGATCTTGAAAATCACAGCAGGCGAATGTAATTAAGGATATAGTAATGATGCCGACGTTTCATTTTCATAAGTTGAATGGCAACATGGATGGATTTTTTGCTATAGACGTAAAAACGAGGAGAGATCCATGGCGTATTATTATTCAGCCATTAGATGAGAATGAAGAACCTTATGATCCTTGTAATATTGATGA
>UMIU01034299.1_pt1 | contig 35104 bp, 21 predicted proteins | sample 1965871 | NCBI WGS metagenome assembly UMIU01 (sample SAMEA4836132, study PRJEB28245) | human gut metagenome | biome: gut microbiome; material: fecal sample | place: Denmark | collected 2008
AAATATATTCATCTTCTATGCTTTTTTATTTGTTCTGTCTAGATACGATTTCCCGCGTCGTATCCTTCGCGCATATTGCGATAGCCATTCTTCGTTCTGTTGGCATCTCCAACCACAACCACTTCACAATCGCAATCTGCAAGTTCGGCTTCCAAAGGATTATAACTTCTTACACCCATAGCATTTACTACCATGTCTACGTGTTTAAATTCCACTGCTTCTCCGTCTTTCTCCGCATAAACAGCTCCCTCTTCCACCTTCATCAGCTTGGTTCCGGTATGTACATCTACCTTATATTTCTTCAAATCCTGAAGGAGACAAGATCTCACCTGAGAAACCGCGTCACAGATAATATCTGGCGCCATCTCAATCATTGTAACATTACATCCTTGTACTGCCAGAAATACCGACGTATCTGCTCCAGTCATACCGCCTCCGGCTACCACTACATTCTTTCCATACAGTGTGCGTCCGCGCAGAACATCAATTGCTGATTTCACAAAGTCTTTGTTGTCCAATCCCGGAATCGGCAGAACCAGAGGAGTTCCTCCCGTAGCCAGAATCACTGCATCTGGCTTTTCTTCCTCTACAATTGCCTTGGTAAGCGGTGTTTCCATGCGGATTTCCACTTGATACTTTTTAAGCAGCACCCTGTGGTTATAAATCCAGGCTTCATAGTCTGTCTTTCCAGGAGGCGCTGCTGCTGCCAGCCACTGTCCGCCCAGCTCATCTGTCGCCTCAAAGAGGGTTACCTTATGTCCACGTTCTGCCGCTGCATGGGCTGCTGCCATACCCGCAACACCGGCTCCGGCTACAAACACCTTCTTGGGATGTTCCACTGGCGACCAATCGTATTCTGTCTCTTTACAAGTGTGAAGATTAGCCAGACAATTCACCGGATTTCCGGCTGCTGTTTCCCCGGTACATCCCTGATCACAGCCAATACACTGGATAATCTCATCCACTTTTCCCTCTTTTGCCTTATTCGGAAGCTCTGGATCCGCTAACGATGCCCGTGCCATCGCAACATAATCTGCTTTTCCATCACGCAGCAACGCTTCTGACATATGGATATCTGTATAACGTCCAACCGCAATCACTGGAATTTCAACAGAAGCCTTCACCGCTGCCACATCCTCTGCATATTTCATTGGTGAAATGAAACTTGGAGGGATAATCGTTTCCTTTGATGCAAACATTCCCTGAGAACAATGCAGCGCATCTACCCCTGCTTCCTCCAGGATTTTTGCCATCACAATTGCTTCCGGCACTTCAATTCCGCCTTCTACATGATCACAAATGTTCATTCGGAAAACGATTGGGTAATCCTCTCCTACCACACGCCGCACTTCTTCCACAATTTCCAGTGGAAAACGCATGCGATTCCAAAGTGTTCCTCCATACTCATCATTTCGTTTGTTGGAAAATGGAGACATGAACTGGCTGATCAGATATCCATGAGCTCCATGAATCTCCACACAGTCAAACCCACACTCTTTCGCACGTCTTGCACAAGCTCCAAAGGCCTTCACAAGATCGTGAATTTCCTCTGTCTTTAACGCACGCGGTACATAATTCATTGCCGGCTCTTTGATCGCAGACGGCGCAACCGGATGACTCTCGTACGCATCCAGCTTCCGCTCGCGTCCTGCATGATAAATCTGCGCTCCAAGCTTGCCTCCTGCTTCATGCACACGTCTTACGCACTCTGTCCAAGCCGGTATCTGCTCGTCACTCCACAAAGATCCAACGATTGGATCACTTCCGGCATCTTCTGTAACACCCAGGTCCTCTGTGAAAATCAGCCCCCAGCCACCTTTTGCTTTTGCCTCTAGATAACGGATGACCTTTTCGTTCGGGGTTCCGTCATCATTTCCCAAATGGGATGACATCGCGCTGACAACCAGACGATTCTCAAGTTCCAGCTGATTAATAGTTCCTGGTTCAAACACTCGATTAAATTTCACGTTTCTATCTCCTTTTTGTAATTCTATTTCCAAACTCTTTCCTTATTCTCAATTTCTCCGGCCATTCTTATGCCAGACCAAACGCAATATTAAGAACAATATACAGAACACCCATACCAAGCGTCATCAAGACGGTCTCCATAAAGATAATTGGAAGATATACATCTTTAAACTTCACGCCTGCCAGGTTACACTCTGTCTGAAGGAAGCCTGCATGTGGCAGAGAATCCAGTCCCAAACTTCCGTAAATAACGGTACGATGGAATACAGCTGCATCTGTTAATGGAAGAATCTGTGTCAGCACCGGAGCTGCCAGTACGATACCTGCAGAAGATGCTCCCGCAACACCTGCAATCAATGTAACAGAGATCAGCGCTGTAAAGAGCGGATGTCCGTTAATGCTGAGAATCTTTTCAACTGCAACCTCATATCCTGGAGTTGCTGTAATAATTGTACCAAATCCAACAATTGCAGATGTATTGATAACTGTAGCTGTTGTTGTATTAATAGAATCTACAAAATATTTTTTAATCGGTTCCCATTTGTGTGGCAAATATTTAAACTGAAGCACGATTGCAGCAAGCACACCAAGAATCAGTGCAAATTCCACCTCAAGCTTCAACACGTTCAGTGCAAGAATTGGCACGATCATCGGAATCACTGCCAGAATCCAGTGTGGCAGATCTGCTGCATCCTGATTGTCATCGACGTCAATCTGCTCATTCTCAGCCGGAACATAGCCGATACCTTTTTTCTTCAAACGGCGTTCATAATAAGTAATCCAAAGCATACCAACAACTGCGTAAACAGCAGTACAAAAGATAGCTAGAAGACCACCGGAGCTTACTTCCGTTCCAAAGTAATCGGTACACAAAACGTTATTTGCAACCGCTACACAAGGAAGACTCAAGCCAATATTAATTCCCAGAGAATATCCTGCTATAATAAAGCACCGGGAAAGATTTGCCCGTCTGCACATCTTGATTGCAAGTGGCAGTACGATGAATAATGTAATGTATACGGAAATTCCGGATGCAATAAACAGTGCAGACACAATACAGATTCCCAGAGAAATCCGTTTTTCACCAACAACACGAAGCACAACTCTCGCAAGAGAATCTGCAGCTCCTGTCACATCCATAATCTTTCCAAAAACAGCACCAATAAGGAACATTAAGAACCACTTCTGAACGAAGCTGACGAATCCGCCCATGTAAGTAGTAAGCAGTCCGTCATAGATGTCCATACCAAAATAGACTAATAGAATCAGAGTACACGCCACACCCCCAATTGGTGTCGGTACCCCTTTATAACATAAGACACCGATCAATAAGATCGTAAAAACAATAATTGCGATATCCATAATTACCTCCTGGATTGTATTTTTTATTTATCTGAATACAAACCGCAAAACAGCTCAAGTGTCGTCGTCACTGCAAATTCCCATACTATCCCCACAATACGGAAATTCCAACGTCGCTTCGAGTGTGCCCGCAATTCTATAAAACTTGAGTTGCGAAGCAGCTGTTTCAAATCATGGAATCTGATATACAATATGAAAAAATATATTACCCTTCCGGGTTCTTTTTTATACTATTAAGAAATGTACGCAAAATGATATCTATCATTTCATGCATATCGACTTTTCCGCCAGACAATGCCCAGTCAAACACGATACCCTTGATAATCATACAACAGGTCTCTGCATAAAACGTCGCCGTATGATCCTCTTTGATCAAGTGTTCCTGTTCCGCTTCTTCTAGACAACAGCGGACAAACTCATACAAAAACTGTGGACGATCTTCATGGTATGCTCTGGTATTCAGCGCCGTATTCTTTGGCGTATAATAACTCGAAATAAAATCCAGTCCATTATCCTCCACATAAGAAGTATAACAATTATAATAGGCCACAATCTTATCATCAAACGACAGACCCTCTGTCTGGAAATTATGCGTCTCACGATACTTCACAAAACGCTCCCGAAGATAATAACTAAGTAGATCTTCCTTGGTTTTAAAATGATAAAAAAATGTCCCATTCGATATCTTTGCAACCTTACAGATATTACTAATAGAAAGATATTCATATCCTTTCTTCTTCATAATTTCTACAGCTGCTTTATAAATCTTCTCCTTTGTATTCTGTGTCTGAACACTTCTGGGTGTACTAAGATTATCTAACATATATCCTCATTTCTAAATTTATCGACCATACATTTCTTTCAAAGGCTCTTGTATAGGATACTATAAACCACGCTATAGAGCGCAATACAAAAACCTATATTTTGATATATATCATTTTTAGGTCCAAATGTAAAGCCTTTTTTCTAAAATCTATAATTTCCTTAAAATTTGTTAAAAAAACAAAAAAAATATATTGACAAACAATTAACGTATATGTATATTGCAAGTATAGAGTGTGCTCTATGCATAATTTAAAATATCCCCTAAAAAATACGAGACAAACATTCAAAGGAGAAAAGTTATGAACTATCCAAACAGATTCACAGGAAAAGTTGCAGTTGTTACAGGCGGTGCAAAAGGTATCGGACTTGCCATTGCACAAAGATTCGTTGCCGAAGGCGGAAAAATCGTAATTGGAGACGTATGTACCGATCCCTATCCGGCAATCACAGAAGAATTAGGCGCTGACAATGTCGTATGCCAGTACTGTGATGTTAGTGTCAAGGAAGATGTTGACGCCCTCGTTGCAAAAGCTTACGAAGCATTCGGCGGTTTTGACGTTATGTTCAACAACGCTGGTATCAATATCTTCAAGGATTTCCTTGATTTCACAATTGAAGACAGCGACAAAATTTTCAACACAAACTTCCACGGCGTATTCTTTGGTTCTCAGGCAGCAGCGAAAGCTTTTATCGCACACGATACCAAGGGCGTCATTGTAAATACGTCCTCTATTAACTTTAGATGTGTAACACCGAATACGACCTGCTATGCAGCAAGCAAGGGTGCAATCTCTATGTTCACCCGTGGTATTGCTGTAGAGCTTTCCAAATATGGTATCCGTGCAAACTGTTTCGCACCTGGAACCACCAATACTGACATGGTTGGCGAATCTGCAAGAGAGCGTTTCCCACACTACACTGCAAAGCGCCTGGTAATTCCACGTATGGCCAAACCAGAAGAGCAGGCAGCTGTTGCATGTTTCCTCGCCTCCGATGACGCATCCTACATGAGCGGTGAAACCATTTTCAATGTTGGTGGATGGGGAATCTTCTAAAAATTAATATACTGCAAACAATTGTAAACAAAGGAAGGTATTAGCTATGAAGCGCACAAAACAAGAATGGAAAGAAATTAATGACCGCATCATGTATGGGCTTCGCCCAACACAGTTCCCTGTAGCGATGAAATTTATTAAAACTCAGGAAGAATTTGATGCGATCCCAGACATCTGCTACTGTGAGAACAAAGCTTCTGTATGTAAGTTAATCAGTATGGCTGCCTATTTCCAGGAAACTTTCGGTCTTACAAGAGATCATTTTTCTGGCCCATACTGTGCTATCAACAACGGGTGTATGGCAATTGATCAGGATTACCTTGACGGAAGTATCCTCTACCGCAAACCAACCCCATGGCACCATGAGCAGGAAGACGCAAAGAAACACATTGCCGAAAATGTAAAACTCCTTCCAGAGACCCCTTACGAAGGTATTGTATGTTCTTCTCTGTCCAACTGTGATATCGAAGAGGCCGATGTAATCTCTCTGCAGCTTCCTACTCAGGCAGCATTCCATCTGCTCGCTGGATACGTAGAAAATGATTACGAAAAACTCTATTTCCCATTCAGTGGTGAATCCAACTGTGCAGACACCTGGATGTACACCATGAAAACAGGAAAACCGGGTGTCTCTTTAGGCTGTCGCGGCGATCGTGCAACCGGAGCCCTTCAGTTCGGAGAAGTTCGCGTAACGATGACAATCGATGCATTATTGAAAGCATTAGACGGTATGGAAACTGTGGAGAAAAACGGCATCGGATATCCGTATAATCCAGTTTGTTTATACAAAAACCAGTTCTAATGCACAAAACTATTAACACTCCTTCTATATTAATATAGGAAGAAAGGCGATGACCGCAGAAATCCATTCTGCCAGTCATCGCCTTTTTGAATATTACTAAAGTCCCAGACACACCTTTACCTGTTCGATTTCCATTCCGAGGATCTCCGCAACCTCGGCCACACTCTGCAATTTGTCATACAGCCTTCGCACAGAGGCTTTCTCCTTCTCTGCCCATCTTGTTTTCTGATCTTCTAACTGCTGAGTCTTCTCCTCTAGCTCTGTTTTCTGATCTTCTAACCGCTGTGTTATCACCTCCAGCTCCGCCTTTTTCTCATTCAGCTGTTGCGTCTTTTCGCCTAGCTCCGCCTTTTTCGCCTCCAACTCTGCCTTTTTCTCATTCAGCTGTTGGTTTCTCTCGCCCAGCTCCACCTTTTTCGCCTCCAACTCCGCCTTCTTCTCGTTCAGCTGTTGCGTCTTTTCTCCCAGTTCAGCTTTCCTCTCACTCAATTGCTGCTTCTTTTCTTCCAATTCCTCCTTCTTCTTGCTCAGCTCCACCTTCTTCTCTTCCAACTCCGCCTTCTTCTCATTCAGCTGTTGGTTTCTCTCTCCTAGCTCCGCCTTCTTCGCCTCCAACTCTTCCTTCTTCTCACTTAGCTCCGCTTTCTTCTTCCCCAGCTCTGTCTTCTTCTCTTCCAACTCCGCCTTTTTCTCGTTCAGCTGTTGGTTTCTCTCTCCTAGCTCTGCCTTCTTTTCTTCCAACTCTGTCTTCTTCTTTTCCAATTCCTCCTTCTTCTTGCTCAGCTCCACCTTTTTCGCCTCCAGCTCAGTCTTCTTTTCTTCCAGCTCTTCCTTTTTCTCCCCTAGCTCCGCTCTCTTTTGTTCAATTTCTTCCTGCATCTCGTCAATCATCAACTGTGTCGTATTCCGATCCAACTCCAACAATTCTTCTGAAAACATCCGCATCACCTCTTCTACATTACAGCATTGTTGATACGCAGTTTCATACATCGGTTTAAATTGCGGAAATTCCTTAATCAACTCTAGAATCTTTTCCGGATCATCCACACTCAAAAATGTTAACCACGCATCTTGTTCCGCTTTTATTTTACTTGTATTTTGTGGGAATTTTGACCGATTGTCAAGCGCTTTGCGAAAGATGTCCAAAGGAATAAAAAGATATTTCTGAAGAAGATCAAACTCTAGGTCTGTATTGGATTTCTGCTCGAAATAATGAAGATAATCATTTGGAAAACGATGAAAAATTCTGGGACTTTTCTCAAATAACACAAGCGTATAGACGCCTTTGATATCTTTATAACTGAAGTTCTTTCTCCTGCTGCTTCGGACACGCTTATATTGACGAAGCAGCAGATCTGCGGAGTAACAAGCGCTTCGTTCTCCGGGAAACAGATAACCGATTTTCTGAATTTCTAAATTCACAATCCCGCCGCCCTCCAGCTGCACCACCATATCCATCGTAAGCAGCGAACTTTCATCTGCAATTCGGGATCCGTCCAGCGGAAGCACCTCTAATATCTTCACCCTCGTCCCAAGAAATAATGACAAAAATGCTTCTAGACGCTCCGGCGTCGCATCCGGATCAAAAATCTCTTTGAAAAATCCATCATACAGGAACTTGATTCCCCTAACTCCGGTACAAAAGTCCAGAAATTCCTCTCTTTGTTCCTCCGTCCAGGATTGAAATTCCTCATCCATCGTCCGATTTTCCCTAATCTTCAAAAGAATCGCCTCCCGATCCTGAATCATGGGAAAATGCTGCTGTAGTTTTGTTTGCATAAACGCACCCTCCTTATCTGCTTACTTAAAATTGTCTTTTCATTACGGGATAATTTTCGATTCTGAATTTCCGAAATGAGATGCCTTACGGCCTGTAGAATAACTGCAGAATGAGATTTCTGCTGAATGTGAAATAAAGTATAGCAAAAAAGTACCTTAAATGCAATCCTGAACTTCCCGAAAGAAGAAAAACAGAATTTTCTGAAAAGAGAAAGCACCGCCCAAGCGGCTAGACCAACTAAAAAGAGACCGGAACTCCCTTGCAGATAATTCCCATCCCTAAGGTTTTCCCGGTCTCTTCTTACTTTTTCATCCTGCCAAGCCTCTTATGAAGCCCAGCAGCCTATTGTGCTCGCTTTCGCTTTCTCGCACACTTCATGCCTTTTGGCACGTTTTATACGCTTACGCGTTTTTCTTGCGGCGGATCATCACTGCGATGACACCTGCTGCTCCGAATACTAACAATACCAGCGGAACGATTGGAGATACGTCTCCCGTTTTTGCTACGCCTGGTTTGCCAGCCTGGCCGCCCTGTCCGGATCCTGTACTTCCTCCTGGTCCCGGAGTCGGTGTTACCGGCTTCAGAGCAGTCATTGCTGCATTCAATTCATCTAAGGCCTTCTGAATCTCTTCTTCTGTTGCCTTGTCATTTCCATAAACCGCTTTTGCACTATTCAATGCATTCTGAAGTTTCTCATAGCTGTCTTTGGTATAACCATTTGGACCAATGTTCTCCGCCTTTGCAATTGCCTCACCCAGCTCATCGCGAAGTGATGGTGCATTCTGTACGCTGATTGCAATCTCTGCAGATTTTCCGCCATAGGTTACGGTTACCTTGCTCATATCCTCGGTAAGCTTGGTGTCAAGAGACGGCTCAAATGTAAAGTCGTTCTTGGTATCCTCACCGTATGCTACTTCAACAGTTGACAAATCGCTGTTTGCAAGCATCAGTACCAGACCTGTCGGATCAAAGGTCTCGCCTGCTTTGTAGGTTGTCTTTGCCGGTCCTGTCTTAACGGAAATAGTCTCCAATACAACAGGTGCTTTCTCAATCTCGAAGTTCAGTCTTAACTCTCCAGAATAGTTGGAAATACCAGTTACAACAGCTGTTGCTGTTCCAAAGTCAGTATTGTTCTCATAAGCTACCTTGTAGTCAACACCATAACGAAGCTTCTCGCCTGTCTCCTTGTTGGTCAGAACAAGCTGTTCTGGCTTCAGGATAACCGGGTTCTCAGCATTCACATATGGAACTACCTGCTTCTCAATCGGAGCTGCTTCTATCTTCGCGCCATCTGCGATATCTGTTGTCTGTTTTACCGTTCTAAGACGAAGCTCAGCAACCGCCATGTGCTCATCCGCTCCACTATCTGCAACGGTATGAACTCCTGTCAGACGCACATATTTCGCATGGATTGGTTCATTAAATTCTGCCAGCATCCAGCCTACTTCATCAGTATTCCAGTTGCCTTTGGAAATCTCTGTCCAATCGGTTCCATTGGTACTATACTCTACCAGATATTCAGATACACGTCCATTTCCTCCATTTTTTACTCTTGGATAGTAACGAAGTGCATCTAAGGTTACCGCTTCTACATCCTCGTCTGCCACGGACAGTGTAATCCGACGATGCTCAAGCTTTGCCCCTTCTTTCTTGTCATAGTTTGTATGCCAATGGGTATTCGCTTCTTTATCTTTTACAAGTTCTGCCGGTCCTTCCGTTCCCTGGCCTGCTAAAGCATTTGCACTTGCTGCTTCTACTCCCATCTTATCGATCGGATAATCTCTGGCATCATCAGCCGGTGCTAATTCTCCATCCTGATCCAGATTGATCACGAATTTATTTCTCGTCATATGATCTTCGGACTCGATAATCAGCACTTTCCGGTTATCTACCACCGGAAGCTCTGTAACTGCCGCATTTTCAAATGTCTCGTAGGTTACATCTGCAATAATTGCCGGTGTATTGTAAGTTCCAGCTTCCAAAGCGGATTCTGGTACTTCTTCTCCATTGACACTTAACTTCGCAAGCTTCGCGCTCTTGTATACCGGGTAATCACCCTGAGCCAGTTTCAATTCAATCTCGGTAATTCCGGTACATGGCTTCTTACCGCCACCAAGCTGAACGTCTTTATTCTGAATCTTAAACTTAATTGCAGTTACCTCAATCGGCTGATCCAGCTTGTATGTATATGGTGTTACATAATCTTTCTCGGTACCGATAACCTCTTTTGCCTCTACCTTCCTCCAGCCTGGATCTTCAAATCCTGCTGCACTGTTATCGGCAATATAGATCTCTGTCGTACCGGCATCCGGGAATACGATATCGGTATTATTTCTTGCGAAATGAATGGTAATCTCACCGATTCTCTGAGCGGTATCATAGCCCATAACAATCTGTGCATCTTTGTCACCATTCTTGGACGCTGTCCAGTTAGTCCATGCAGTCGGATTGGCTCCTCCGCTACCGTTTTCTCCCATCGCTGTCTGACCATCGTTCACCGCTTTTAATGTATCAGACTGCTGCTCTTTTGGAATATCCTGTTCCAGCCTTGCAGCCTTGTCAGAAACACTTGCTCCTATGGTAACCTTTTCTTTCTGTGCACGAACAGAAGCTGTCACCTGAATCTCCTGACCCAATACGTTAGCCTTTCCATTTACAGCAACGATTCCTTCTTTTGCAAAGGCATCTTTCTCTGGAGCTTCCCATTCTACCGGGAAGGCTGCGTCAAGCACTTCTCCATTTGCCAGTACCGCCGGACGTGTCTCCGGAAGATCCGGTTTCGTTCCCGTTGGAATCGTTACGGAGTAGTTGAGAAGACCGCCGATCTGATCGATCATGGTTACATTGACGGATACTTTATGCTTTCCGTCTACCACACCATTGACAACGAAGGATCCGGCTGCTCCGATCTGCTCCTGGCTGATCGCATTCCATACAACCTCCTTATTCTCTGCACTTCCATCTACATAACGAACTTCGATCTGTTTTGGAAGTTCCGGCACATTACCAACCTTTACATAATAGTGCTTGGACATGAACAGACTATCTGCCTGCTTCTGCACCTCTCCGCCTTCACCAGCTGGAGTCGTCGTAATATTCACCGTTGAACTTTCCAGGCCTTTGGCTGTTGCTGTTACCTTAATATTTCCTGCCTGCTTGGTAGACTGTACGATTGCCAGCACCTTGCCGCTAAATGCAGTCTTGTTATCTGCTTTATAAGGATCGTGGTCTGGAGAATTTCCATTGTCCACACCTACTAACACACCGTCTCCTTCTACCTTGAAGGTTACGCGGTCCTTTGCATCCGGCACGATGTTACCTTCTGCATCTGTCACATCTACGGTAATGTAGGACAGATCTTTGCCATCCGCTTTGATTTCCTGACGATCTGCTACTGCCGCAAGCTTTGCTTCCCCGCCTGTTGTCTTCACGGAAGAACGTCCGCAGGTATCGCTAATCACCTGACCGCCTTCATCGTAGGCTACCGCCTCGATGGTTCCATCTGCATATGGAACGTTCCAGGTCAGATACAGGTTCTTATGTTCTGTCCGATCCTTGTCTGCTCCTTCATAAATCTGATAGGTATATCCAAGATCTGTCGTCTTTTTAGTAAACTCTTTTCTTTCTCCAATTTTCTGACGTTCCCCGCCATCTGCCGGTGTAAAGTAGAGCTCTACTGCCGCCGCATCGGAATATACCACTACCGGTACCTTTCCATTTCTATCTTTTGCTACCACGTCTTCGTTCCATGCCGGAAGTACGTGTAAGGTGTGTTTGGAATCGTTCCACTGACTCTGATACAGATAGTAGGAATCCTTCGGGAATCCCGCCGTATCGATAATACCAAAGTAACTGTTCTTCGGTGACGGCCAGTTTCCTACAGCCCCTGATCCAGTTCCATTCCAGTGAGTCGGCTCTCCGATATAGTCAAAGCCTGTCCATACATACTCACCTGCCACGAAGTCATTGATAATGGTAGTATACCATGCATCGCTGGCAAGCTTGCCCCAGCCAACTGCTGATCCATCATACGAAGTCAACTGTTTATCAGCAGTCTGCCCTGTATCGGTGGTTCGATTGTAGATCCCACGGCTGTTAACAGAAGAGGCCGTCTCAGATCCATAGATCTTCCAATCTGGGTGTGCCCTATGACCATTCTTAAGCTGATCATCATCGGCATAGTTATATCCAACCACACCGCCTGCTGCATTTAACTGAGTTGCAATATCAATCTCTGTTGAATTATTGCCTTTCAACTTGTTCCCGCCAAAGGTTAACAGCTTGCTGGTTCCAGTTCCATTTGCCCACTTAATCAGATCAGAAGCCGCTTTAGAATATCCTTCTGCTCCTCCGCTGATTCCTTCAATTACCTCGTTTCCAAGGGACCACATAATGATGGACGGTGCATTCTCGCCACGTTTAATCATTGCTTCCAGATCAAACTGTGCCCATGTCATGCCGTCTTTCTTTCCAAGGATCTTGTTGCCCTCTTCAATGCCAGTCCTGAACCACTTCGCATAATCCTGACTATTGCTATTCTTTTGCTTGATCCATCCGTCAAAGGCTTCCTCGATCAGGATCATACCCTTCTCGTTACATACCTCGATCAGCGCAGAAGCTGCCGGATTGTGAGTCACTCGAATGGAGTTACATCCCATCTCCTGAAGGATCTCTACCTGACGCTCGATGGCGCGGCGGTTTGCAACCGCTCCAAGCGCTCCCTGATCATGGTGCATACATACACCCTTCAGCTTCATGTTCTGTCCATTCAAAGAGAATCCATTGTTTGCATCAAAGTTAAAGTAACGGAATCCATACTCGGTATCGTAGGTATCTACTACCTGCTCTCCGGATTTCACTTCCGTTCTTACGATGTACAGTGCCGGATTGGTGTTGCTCCATAATTCCGGATTCTGTGCTGTTAACTCTGCATTCACCTCAGCTGTCTTTCCTGCCTCTACAGATACTGGATCTGTGGTAACCGTTCCGATAGCTGTCTCAGACGCATCGCCCTTTTTGAATACCTTGTGTGTCAGCGTAACTTCTGCTGCTTTATCGCCTGCATTGGCTACGCTTGTTTTAATGTTGGTCTTAACCGCTGCCTGGTTTGTTGCCAGTTCCGGTGTCTCGATCTTCGTTCCATAAAGATCTACATGAACCTTGTCAGTCACGGTAAGGTTTACACTTCTGTAAATACCACTTCCAGAGTACCAACGGCTGGAAGGTGTCTTGTGATCCACCTTGACTGCGATCACATTTTCCTCACCAAACTTCAATGCATCTGTGATGTCATAAGAAAATGGGGTATATCCATACGGATGCATTCCCATCTGTTTTCCATTCACCCATACGGTGGAATTCATATAGACTCCATCAAAGTCAATCCGGACCACTTTGTCTTTCGCGTCCTCCGGAAGAGTGAACTTCTTACGGTACCATCCAGTTCCTCCCGGAAGATATCCGCTCTCCGCCTCACCCTGTGTAGTAAAGGCCTGCTCAATGCTGTAATCGTGCGGAAGGTTTACATTTCTCCATTTGGAGTCATCAAAGGATGCTCCCTCTGCATTTCCCGCATCTCCGTAGTAGAACTTCCAGTTTGCATCGAAGTTCTGCGTGCGCTCGCCAGTGTCCCCATAGGTATTCAGATAGACAGCTTCCTTATCAGAAACCATCTGCGTCTGCGTCTGAGTCCGAACCCCAATCTGGTCTCCCGCTGCCTGGACATCAACCATAGTGCCGACTCCAGACATTAACAATGCTGCTGTCATTACGGCCGCACCCACACGAGAACGGTTCTTGTTGTGTAACTTAATCACATCTTTTCCTCCTTTTCCCCATTGGTATGCACGTATTGTCACATTCCCCAACGTATTTTTACTATTGCATCATACAAATTCCGCCTTCATAAAGACATAGAATATCCTACCTACTTTGGTAAAAATTCTATTCATTAAAAAAACGGGCATACAGAACCGAATTTCCGCACGCCCGTTTTCTCCCCTATTTACATAAGAAGGAAGTTTTATTTTGCCTCTAACTTTTTCCAGTTGATATATCCATATGTAGAATTTACAAGGTATGCGCTCCACATCAGCAGCATCGTAATGTTGTTGCTGTCCTGTGTAAGCATCGCTGTTAACCACAATACAATCGAAATCAAGTTGGTAAAGATCCACATAATCCAGCTTTCCGTGTATCTCATAACCTGAAGATACATTGCGATAATGGATACGATGGTAGAGCAGGAATCGATAAGCGCAAGATTTCCACCCATGAATTTTAACAGCTGCCAATATACCAGAATTACTACAACTGCAACCACGAAAGTCATCACTCTTTGTTTGGAAGACATGTGTCTTGTCTCTACATCTTTACTTACGTCTCCAGTCTGTGCACTTTCTGCTTTCTTCTTCGCCAGCTTTGTCCAGGTAATAAAACCAATCACGTTCATCGGCACATAGTAGAGAAGGTTCATCATAACCTCGCCATACAGCTTATTCTGGAACGCAACATATGCATATGCTGTTACATACACCATTCCGAATACATAGTTGGATACTCTTCCTTTTGCACAGAGCACGACGGAGATCACGCCCGTCACTGCTGAAAGCGTTCCGATCGGCGTATCCTTCCAGATAAAACTCAGCACGATCATCAATGCCGTCGCAACAATCATTAATCCTTTCTCAAATTTTGTCCAGTCTGCAAAAAATTTTTTCATCCTCTTTCTCCTTATCCTTTATATTTGAAATTATAATTTCCTGTTTTTAGTAACTTTATTGTTTCTTTTCCTTCTTCCGGTACAATCAACGTTGCCGTACTTGCGAACGGCACTCTTACCTCTATCGCATAGCCGTCCGTCTCTTTTTCCCATTTCACATAGATTTCTCCACGCACCGTTTCCAAAGAACACTCCGCAAATCCCAGACGATCGGTAAAAATCGGCCGCAGATAAAAATGCTGATAGCCAGGCTTTTGTTCATCCAGCACAATTCCCGCAACAGCCGAATACAGGAAATCTCCTACACAGCCATATGCATAATGGTTAAAGGAATTCATCCACGGCTCCCAAAAGCTTCCGTCCGGCTTATAGCCGTCCCAGTGTTCCCATATCGTTGTTGCCCCACAGTTCACCTGATAAAGCCAGGACGGACAATCTTCATTAAACAGAAGCTGATAAGCCATCTCCGGGTGCCCATATTTTGCCAGCACATGAAGAATATATCCGGTTCCGACAAATCCGGTAGAAATGTGACCATTTCTTGCTTTTAAGTATTCCATCAATTGTTCTGCAACCACAGGGATCTGTGCTTCTTCGATCAGCCCAAACTGAAGCGCCAGAACACAGGCTGTCTGCGTCTCTACCGTCATTCTGCCACTTTGATCACAATACTTCTTGATAAAGGCAGCTTTGATTTTCTCTCTTAATTCCTGATATTCTTTCTGCTCCGCTTCCTTTCCAAGAACGCCTGCCGCCTTGGAAAGAATTTCTGTCGAGTATGCATAAAAGGCGGTTGCAATCAATGCTTTCGGCGTCGCGCCCACGAAGCTTCCTTCATACGCGTCCAAGGCGAACCAATCTCCATAATGGAAGCCTTCTTCAAATACTGCCTCACCACCGGATGTATTGCGCATATACTCAACGTAGCGTTTCATGCTTTCGTACTGATTCTCCAGCACTCCTTTGTCGCCATACTGTTGGTATAATTCCCAAGGAATAATCAGAGCTGCGTCTCCCCAGGCAGCAGAAGTCGGATCTTTCTGCACCGGTGTGAAGAAGTCCAGGCATTCATATTCTTCGTCCCCTAATACATTGGGCACTACCCACGGAACTGCACCCGTTGAAAATTGCTCTGTCCGCAAATCATTCAGCCATTTCTTGTAAAACCTTCTTACGTCCATATGATAGCAAGCTGTCTTGGCAAAGATCTGCGCGTCACCAGTCCACCCCAGTCTCTCTGTTCTCTGCGGTCCGGCTATTGGCACATCGATAAAGTTGCCCCTCTGTGACCACTTGGTATTGCGATATAATTGGTTGATTTTCTCATCCGAGCAACGAAACATTCCCGTTTCTTCATCAAAAGACGACCAGACTTCCGCTTCAAAGCAATCAGCCGTCGGCTCTCCGGGGAATTCCAGGATCTTAATATAGCGGAAATCCTGAAACGTAAATCGCGGCAGATAAGTCTCTGTTCCCTCACCGCTTAAGATGTATTCCACTTCCTGTTTTGACGGGGCAATATTTTCGCAATAAAAGTTGCCTTCTTTATCCAGCATTTCTCCATGCTTAATGTGAACCTTCTGTCCTCTTTCTCCCGATACCGTAATACGGACGTTTCCCACAAGAATCTGTCCGAAATCGACCAGTGTTTCTCCCTTCGGCGTCCGAATCATCCGAAGCGGCTTTAAGGTTCTTACACATCTTACCGGTGTATTTTCCGTCGGAATCAAGGTGTCCGTGCCATCCCGATCAAGAAGGACTGGCCGAAATAGCTGCTGTGCGTCAAATTCCGGCGTATCCCAGCCTTTGATTTCACGTCTCGCATCATAGACTTCCCCATGATAGATTTCTGAGACAAGAATCGGAGAGACTGCCCACGTAAATGTTTCGTCCGTTCTAAGAACTTCGACATCTCCATCTTCCTTTTCTATCCGAAGATACATAAAAGCTGCTTTGTGATCTCCATACCAATTCCGTTTTTCATTCCAGTTAATATAGCCCTTATACCAACCGTCTCCCAGAATGAAACCAACCGTATTTTTCCCTTCTTTTAACTGGTTTGTCACATCATACGCCTGATATTGTGTTCTACATTTATAATTCGTAAAGCCCGGCGTCAGATAATCCTTTCCAATCTTTTCTCCATTCATCCGGAATTCATAAAGGCCTTTTGCCGTCACATATACCTTCGCCCTTTTTATTTTCCCGGACACTTCAAAGTCTCTTCTCATCAGCAGACACTCGGACTCTTCTTTCCGCTCTTTCTCATAGTCCGCCCGTATGAAAGAAGTCTGTTTCTCTTCATCCAAAAATCCCGTTTCAAACCAGGACCAGTCACTCCACCCGATTTCTACAGAGTCCTGATTCCATACATTGATTCGATAATAGTATCTCGTATGCGCTTTCAGCTCTTTCACATCGCAGGTCAAAGAAACCATCCCCTCGCCAGACTTTTCTGCCTGATATATGAGATTCTTTTCGGTTTCTTTACTATCGGCAATTTGCACCGCCACTTTTGATGTATCTAAAGAAACTCCTTCATTTACAACCTTAAAAGACAGAACGATGTTTGAGTCTTCTACGGAAAGTGGATGCTCTTCTCCATTACACCTAAGCTGCTCAATCTTTTCCATTCCTTCTCCCTCCTTCTCTTTTATAAAAATGTAATATTCTCTCCTTGCAATCTGCAGAAGGCACCTTCGATCCCGGCTTCCTCGTGGGCAATCAGCCACTTATTTTGTGCCATAAGTAATTGATTTTCCCCTTCCCTCTCCACCTCAAACGTAAGGGTCTGATTCGTATCTTTCGGTAAAACAACGATACTTCTGAAGGTATCCCCCTTCGCCGCACATGGTACATAATGAAGCGTTGTTGCATAGAGTTCCACCGCCGTGCCAGCCGGAACGTAAAACGCTTCCAGCCTGGAAGTATCATAGGAAAAATCCATTTCCACATCCTGCAGTCTTCCCAGCAAAAGAATCATGTCATCTACCGCTATATTTATTTCCGGAGAACGATGATACTCCAATGCATTCAAACTTTTATTCTTTCCTATACAATATCCTATCTGCACCGGCATTCCGCCATAAATTGTTTCTTCCACCTTCTGCTTTATAGTTTCTTCCTCTAAGGCCTTCGATGACATCACATATTCAATACCTTCCGCCGGATATTCTATACACTGCATCTTCTCGAATAACGGTCCAAAACAATCCTCTTGAATGATTCTCCCATATTCCCTTATGGATTCTTTTGTCAATTTTTTTATTTCCACTTTATCACCTCCTTGTATACTTCGCCACTCCTTACTTATCTAAATCTTCCAACGTCGGGATCGATGTCTGTGCACCTTTCCTTGTCACCACATAGGACGATACCTTTTGGCCAAACCGAATTGCTTCTTCACAGCTTTTCCCATCACTTAGCGCCAATGCAAACGCAGCTGTAAAACTGTCTCCTGCTGCCGTGGTATCAACCACTTGTACCCGATTTGCGGCAAAGTATTCTGCCCTTTCCTTTGTAACATAGAAGCATCCATCTCCACCCAATGTCACGATCACTGCCTGTACACCACGCGCCAACATTTCCCTTGCACCGCTTTCGATATCCTCCATCGTCGTCAGCTTTCTCCCTACCAAAGTCTCTAACTCCGTTTCATTTGGCTTTATATAATGAATCCCTTTCCAAAAACCATCCGGCAAATCGTTTCTGGCAGGAGCTGGATCCACAATGACTGTTTTCCCCATCTTGACCGCCATGTCTTTGACGTATTCCACAACCTCCAACGGTATCTCGAACTGCAAAATTACAATATCACTGTCTTCGATCAGTTTGCGATGTTCCCAAACCAGTTCCACATCTACCAGTCCATTGGTTCCCGCAATGATAATAATCGAATTTTCTCCACTGTCATCCACCGTAATATAGGCCTGCCCCGTAGTTTCCCCTTCCAGCACCGCAATACCGGATACGTCTACGCCCACACTTTCCAGATTGGATTTCAGGCTTTTTCCAAAGGAATCATTACCGACTGCTCCGATCATCCGAACGTTTCCGCCAAGCTTACCAGCTGCATATGCCTGATTTGCACCCTTTCCGCCCGGGATCATCGACACCTTATATCCAGAAATCGTTTCCCCTTTCTTCGGCATATCGGCTACCTCTATCACCGAATCCATATTCAGGCTGCCAACTACTACTATCTTTTTCATGTTCTATTTCTCCTCTTCCACAAGCTTATATTTTTCAATAATTTCATCCTCAAATATGTCCACTGATTTTCGTTCCGGCAATGCTGGCTGAACCCCATATCTTGTAACAGTAATACCGGAAGCATATATTGCAAATCCAATTGCATAAACCAGGCTTTTCCCCTCACTTAAAAGTACCGCCAATGCACTGATGAAGGAATCTGCTCCTCCCGTGGTGTCGATTGCTTCAAACCCAGACCCAGAGAAATACCTTGACATCTCATCATTTTCCAGATAGCATCCTCGCTCGCCCATGGTCACAATAACATTCTTCACACCGCTGTTTCGCAAACGCTTCACTTTTTCTTCCATGGTTCCTTCTTCCGGCACCAGCAAGCCCAATTCCTTTTCATTAGGAACAAAATAGGTAATACCCGATAATAATTCTTTTTTAATCTTTTTCACTCCTGAAGGTTTTAAAATGACCTGAACCTGATTGCGTTCACAGGTTTTAATCGTATACTCGACAACCTCCTCCGGGATTTCCAGTGATATCAGACAATACTTTGCCTTTTGAAATAAATACCGGCATCTCTTGATCTGCTCAATGTTCAGATTCTTATTAGCTCCCTGATAAACCACGATGGTGCTCTCACCAGCTTCATCGACATTGATATACGCTTTCCCACTTACACTTGTCTTGTCAAACAACACTCCGTCCATATGAACATGATTCTCGAACAGGCTTGTATAGAGTTGCTTTCCGTCCATATCCTGCCCAAGGCACCCAATCATATGTACCTGTCCGCCAAGCTTTCCTGCACCAACGGCCTGATTGCCTCCCTTTCCTCCGGGGAACACAAATAGCCGTTCCGCGATCTGGGTCTCTCCCCCAATGGGCAGCCTGGTCACCTCTGTGGTGATGTCCATGTTCATACTTCCAACTACAATAATCATGTCCCCCTGCTTTTCACGCGCCGGAGAAACAATACTATTTCTTTCTATGGTTCTTGGTGGAAATTTTTCTGTTACTCGCATTTTTTCATCCTGGTCAATCATTCGACATAATAGTTTTACCATGCGAGAACTCATATCCTTTACCGGGAACTCCACTCCCGTAATTCCATCTCCCAAAATGTTTAATAATTCTCCGTCGCCTACAGAAATCACCGAAAATTCATCTGGAATTACCATCTTCATCCGTTCCAGCATCTTCCACACACAGCACGTCACTTCCGGCGAGCCACAAATAATAGCTGTCACATTCTGACTGATACATTGATTCAATCCATATTTCTCAATATCTTCCAATGTCTCTCCACTGTACATACACAATGACTGAACTCTTATATTCTGATTTTGCAAAGCCTGCTTATAGCCCTCTATCACGGCTTCGTCTGCCATCTTGGTAATGCAGGCAATTTTTTTATGGCCTTCTTCAATCAAGCGATCTGCTGCTAATCTCCCCGCTTCTGTCAGAGAATAATAGAAGGTGCATCCCTGATTGATCTCAAACTTCTTCGTCTGGGTAAAGTAGACAGCCGCCTTGTCCAACTTCCCACAGTGGATCTTTTGCACCGAATCAATCATCAGTCCCGACACCCGTTTCTTGATCAATTCGTTTACACATGTCTGAATATCATCGATGTCATCCACATAGCTCACGAGTACGCCATAGCCCCGCGCTCTCGCCGCCTGCTCAACATGTAAAACGATATTTTCCCGCTCCCTGTGATTCTTTCTTATAATCAATCCGATCACATGCGGCTTTAATCCTTCTTTATCCATATATTTGAAATATGGAACATACTGCTCTTCCTCTATGATCTTTAGGACTTTCGTCCGTGTCGCCTCACTGATATCATTGTCTTTCCCATTCATCACCTTCGACACCGTCGATGCAGATACTCCTGCCAATCTTGCAATATCATTGATATTCAAACGTAAGCCCCCCTTCCGGAAATCATTTCGGAAATTGTTTAAGAAATTATTTTAGTAAACTAATTTTGCATTTATCTTATCATCCTGGTTCCCCTTTAGCAATATCCACGAAACACGAAAGTATTTTCCGACAAATTGTCTATTTTAATGATTTCACTAAACAACTTTCGTTTCTTTTTTTACTTATTTTCCACAAAGCAGGAAAAAACCTACGCCACAAAAAAAGAAGCGCCCGTTGTTTAGACGCTTCCTTAATATGGGAGGCAGATGCCCTCCTCCTTTATTCTACTTATATAAGTATTTTTTATTTTCTCTTAGAATGTACAACATTCATTGTAAAGCCTGCACCAAGCAATAACAGCAGCCACATTAGACTTGCAGCAGCATCTCCTGTTTTGGCTGCTTTTGCTGCACCTTTTCCTTGCTCCTGTTTTACCGGAATCGATTCTTCTGAAGGAATCTCCGGATTTACTTCCGGCACTTCTGGCTTTTCCGGTTTTTCCGGCGCTTCTAGCAATTCCCCATAAGGATTTCCGCAGACTGCACAAATTGCTCGTTCTGTCGTTGTAGCAGTTCCTCCACTACAATCCGCCTCATTGAAATGTTTCCCACAACCATTGAGACACTCCTGATAATGTCTGCCATCTATTTGTATCCATGCTTCCTTCAGAGAATGGCCCAATGCCGGAATTACAAGCTGCTCTTCTGTAACTTCCTTTTTCTGACCATTTTCTTCTATGTAAAGTTTTCCGGCACGGTCAACAAAATGCGCCTTTTTCCCCTGCGTTTCACAGGATGCTGGTATTTCTTCCACCGGCAAATAGGCATCCCCTGTCACACGAATCATAACAGTTTGCTCATAATCCGCTAAATTGTCATCTCCGTAAAATTTCACCGTCACCTGGTTTTCTTCTTCCCGAAAATTTTCCTTCAGGATTTGGCAAGTAAGCTGATAACCTCCGTTTCCATCTATGGAAACAGGTTCCGAAACCATCCGATCCCCACAATACAACACTACCTTTCCATTGGTTGGAAGCACTGCTTCTAATGGTGCCTGCATCTGTTCTGATGGGCTTTCCCCCGTTGCTCTCGGCAAAACATTCACGGTCATCTCATCATTAAAATCAAAGAATAACGTTTCTTTTGACCCGTTATATACTTTTATTCCCTGATCAAACACTGTCCCTGATTTTGCAATTACAAATTCTTTTGTATTCTTTTCCGGCAATTTATACTTATCCGCATCTTTACCAATCAGTTTTGCTGACGCGGTATACGTACCCACAATGCTTTCTGCTCCTTCTACCTGCAACTGTGCATCATCGCCTTTACGAATATCCTCTGTCGTAACATTTGGTTTTTGCAAACTTCCATTATATACAAGCTCTGTATTTTCCCATGCCAGTTTTACTTCAATTTGAGATTGCCCCGTTATTTGTTTCCATGTGCTCTCTCCTGTAGAAAGTGCTGTAAGACAGGAAACTTTACTTCCACTTCCGTCATCTCGCACATCCGTTGTCACATAGGCATCCCCATTTCTATTTACTACACGATAACGGCGCATTCCCTCCGTACTTTTATCCGAATCATCCGAATCCGAGAAATAAACAGCGCATACATTCCCATTTGGATCAAGTTCAACACCCCAAAGAGTAACAACGTGGGCGCTTGCTTTCGTATCATAAGTTAATGAAACACTCTCTCCCTGTCGGATAAACTCTTTCAAATCTCTGGAAAAATCCGCATAAGTCCCCGTATAATCATAAAAGCGCCGCTGTGTTAAGATATCCACACCAAACACATTGTAAAAGAATCCTCCACGCGCAACAGGTCCATTTTGAATCAAATTTTGTCCATCCCATCCCGGATCATTCGTTCCCCCATTCTCTTTGGGTTTATATCCATTAATAAACTGATCCTGAAGAATATCCGGCCAATACCCTTCACGCCGGTTCGAAAATTGATCTACAAATCTATTATAGATATTACTATCATGCTGACCTTTTGGTGAATTCTGCAATTCTTTGATTTCTTCCCGCTTTGGCAAATCCGGATACATCATCAGGTACTTGTCAATATAATCTGAATTCTGATCCATCCACCAATGAAGCATATTCGATGCAGTTGCCGAAAAGCAAAGATAGGTATCCTGGCTAAAGGTTTTATTTATATCATACCAACCATGATTTTTCTCATATGGAGCCACATATTCAACATATTTTCGCCCTCCTTGCTCCGTCTCCCTTTTCTTAAAATCCGCATTTGCATCATCAGATCCCTTCATCACCGGCGGAGTAATATGATCCACCCACAAGATCGTCTTTTTTACACCATCGTCGTCTGTGTACTCTGTAACTGTCACCTCTTGCGCATCTTTCTTCCCCTCTGCGTCTGCCGCTTCGCTATAGAATGAGCTTCCAAGCAGCAAGGCCACTCCAAAAACACAGGCTGTAAGAAATTTCCTTTTTTTCATAACGACCCCTTTCTTTTGTTTGAAGATAATTTAACAATTAATCTTATCATATCCTTCTGATAACGTAAACTATTACCCACATTTTTGTAACAACTTTTTTATAGAAAAAAATTCTCTACACAGCTATATTTCATAAGCTATGTAGAGAGTTTTTCATTTACATTGCTGCTGCCTATTATCTTCTTTTCAGTACCAGCACACATCCAACCATACTTAGAACACCCAGACTTCCCCATAAAAGGATTTCATTGAAATCCCCAGTCTTGACTTTCCCAGGCTTTCCACTATGTGTCCCGTTCCCTGACATCTGCTCTCCAACGACACCGCCCTCTGGTTTACTTCCACTGGATTTTTCTGCTTCTACTACCGCATAATAATCGGTCCTTCTTCCACTAACAATTAAACCCTCTTTGCCTGCCGATGGAAGAACCGTCTTCTCTCCATTCGGATCTACATGCCATACCTCTAAGTTTTCTTCGTCTGTTGTCACCTGCATCTTCACAGTAAACTCTTTATCAGGCGTAACATACTCTCCGTTTGCATTCATAAAAAGCACCGCATAGGCTCCATGCATTTTCCCTTCACGATCCAGCTCTTTCTCAAGCCACTGATAGGCATCCTCGCCTTTCTTTATTTCAATGACACACAGGTACAGACCATCCAAGCCTTCCCCTTCTAGCTCGAACCGCGCGGCATCTCCCGCAACAGCTACTGCATGTCCATCCACAATCTCACTGATATATGTATGCGCGCCCAAAGAAAAGACTTTCTGCCCTTCTACAGCCTTGCTTCCGCCAACATTTTCCATCGCAGAAACATCTGACATACCAAAGATAAATAGAAGAAACATCAAACAGATCGTTGTAATCGTCTTTCTCTTCATCTGTTCGCTTCCCTTACTGCACTGCATTTAACGTAACAGTCGCGGTACCAATCTTTGTCGGTTGTTCTACATTCTTATCTAATGTTCCATTCAATGTAAGCTGTACTTCATCTGCAGGTGCTTCTCCAATCTCTGTTCCTTCTGCTGTTTTAAGATTCACTTCATTCTTGTTAAAATTACCATTGATTGTTTTATATGCATCCTCTGCCGCATAACTGAATGCCACTTTAACTGCTGCGTTGGAGTGATTCGTTACCTTTACCTTGTCGGCGCCTTCATTACAAGACCACTGTCCTGCTTCGGATGCTCCTTCAAACTTGTGATTCTCTGGATTCCAGGTTCCTTCAGAATCGATCGTATACTTATACTGCATATCGCCCCACACAATATCCACACTATATACAGTCTCAGCTTCGTGATTTGTTTCATAACTTGCTTTTACTTCTTTGGAATCGGTTCCTTGTAGTTCTTCAATCGGAGATGCTGCACATACATTTGTCCCCATTGCCAATACCATCATGCTTGTCATTGCTACTGCTGCTAATTTTTTGTTTTTCATTTTCTTTTTCTCCTTTACTACCTCATAGTTTTCCTTTTGATTAGTTTCTATATTGAAAACGGAAACCATTTCTAATTTCCGTTATTCACGGTTAATGTAACGGGAATTTTCGTGTCTACCACTTCTTTTTCCCCGTTCTCACTGTCATAGTACAACACCTTCAAATTGCCCTCATATTTCCCCGGGTCCAAATCTATCTTATCTTTTAAATTCATCTGAGTAAGCTTGTACCCTGCCGGTATTAGTTCTGATTCTGCAAGCAATAATTCCTCTCCTTCATTTTGTCCTTTTACGGTTAACTGAAGCGAGGTATCTTTGGTTGACTTCGATGGATTTTCAAATAGAAGCTGAGCTGTTCGATCCTCCATAGACACTGTCACCACCGTAGAGTATGTCAAACTCACTGCACCACCGCCCTTAGGCGCATCCATCTTATCTTCTGCACCTTCCATTTGTTCTGCCGATTGATCCACCTTCGGGGCAAAATCTTCCGAATTGCTTCTTTTCACATATAAAGCCACCATAATTCCTATGCCTAACAATAATATGATAAAAAGAATCCTTATCCACATCTTATGTTTCTTCTGTGTGCTCTTGGCGCTTTTTGCGCCTAAGCACTCTTGTTCATTCGTTTCTCCGTTCTTCATTACCTTCTATTCTCCTGATTAATTGTAAGCGTAACTCTTCCCACCGCTTCTTTGGTTAGATGACGATCCGGCTTATTTTTAAGAAGGAGCTGCACATTAGTCTCTTCTTCCGGTTGAAGCGTAGCTGCCGTAATCGGACTCTTGTCTTTCAAAAACTCTCCATTGATCGATTGAAATCCTTCCCCGGCCTCATATCCAAATCCTGCTTTGATGGCTGCTTTTCCTGTATTTCTAATATGAATCTGATCTCCATTACTTACATCAGCCGTCCAGCCTTGTCCATCATATTGATGTGTATCCTTGTTCCAGTTGCCTTCATGGTAGGTGTATTCCATATCCCCCCACGTAATTTCTACTGACACAATATCTCTTACTAACACTTCTTTGCTAACTTTCACGTCTGTTGCCACACCATCTAACAGAAGCTGTGCCGTTACACGAACTACTCCCTGTCCAACTTTAGTAAGAACACCTGTATCCGGATCTATGGTCGCAATTGATAAATCATCGACGGACCATTTGTAACTAATCCGTTTACGATCCTCTTCTCCAATTCCTTCCGCCTTCAAATCTAACGTATATGTTTTTGGAGAATCATCTCCTTCCAAGACATCATCCCCTTGAATCTTCGGATCTACTGCAAGTATTTTTACCGTATCAAAATAACTCGGGTTAGACTGAGACGTCATCGTTATGTTTGCCGTTCCCGTCTTCTTCAATGTAACTTTTCCACGATCTACGCTTGCCACCTCTTCCGGATCCGATGTCCATTTCACCGCATTATCAAACGCATTGGCAGGAAGTGTATAACCATTCAATCTAATTTCAGCACCTTCTCGGTATTGTACCAATCTAGTATCTTCTCCTTCAATCACTGCTCCGGTCACCGGATGATTCTCTATAAACCTTGTATGCCCATACACAATTGCTTCTCCACCATCGTCTACACTAAATCCAGTTGCCGGAGTCTTGCCTCCGCCGGCAAGATAATATTTTCCGTATACATGATGGTTTCCTTCTCCTAACACACCTGTCATCAAGCCATCTTTTGCACTACTTCCTTCCAACTTCGTGCCGCCTGCATTTGCCAAGCTCTCAACCGTACTAGCAGCTGCCGCAGTTTCATAGATTCCATCCATATCTCCCGAACCATTGATATTGTGATAGCGAACTTCAATATCTTTGTAATTTGAAGTTGTCACCACTCCCACATGGGGCTGTGCATTTCCAATCTCTACATTTCCAACTGTCCCTGTCAGAATATGCAATTTCCCGCTAGATCTAAGCTTCACTCCATTTCCGTCGTGCGGTATAATTGTTCCTCCTGTCATGTAGGCATTTCCTTCGATATCCACTGGAATCTGAGGATTCAAAACGCTTCCATTATCAAAGGTTCCTCCATTGATGTATAGATTTCCTTTACACCAAAGATTTCGAACGGTACCTCCGTTAACCTCTATCCTTCCCTGAGAATCTACTGCGCGATGGTTTTCATTTTTCCGTTCGTAGGTTCCGTCATTTATGATCACTTCCGTATTGCCGATGGAGGAATACACAGCCGACTCTGCTGCCCAATAACTTCCATCACTTCCTAAAATTGCCTTACTTCCTTCTTCTGTCAGCTTTACACAGATACCGGATTCACCGCCTCCCGTTCCGTACTCAGTCCGCATTGCCACGTGCCCGCTTGTAATCAACGTAGAGTTTCCATAGACCTCGACCGGATTCAAGGATTCGTATACGGAGCCCTGTGCTCTCGTATCATCAATGGCAACATCTCCATCTAAGATCAGTGTCGCTCCATTCTTCACCAAAAAGCTAACAAAGGTCAACTTTGAGCTTCCCATGATCCGAAGATCTCTTGTGATATCATACTTGTTTTCTTTTGCCTGGAACCATTTAATAACTTCAAACTCAATCTCAGCACCACCGGTTATGATTGTTCCTACGTTAGGGTTATTCAATGCATTCACAAAATCAGACTTATTATTCACGCTCATGGTCTGTTTGCCATTAATGTTCTGCAATGCATGAAGGATTTTCTCTGCCTGCAGTAATCGATTTACATTCGGCACCTGCGCTTTCTCTTCTTCTCCTAACGCATCATATGCTGCCCTCGCAGATTCAATATCAGATGCATCCTTTAACGTAGGCATATCCGGAAGCGCTGTAATCATATCTTTGACCTTCTCCCATTCCGGAATTTCTGTCTCTTTTGATTTATCAATAGCAAAAGAGTCTACCAACTCAGACACTCCATCCTTCACTTGATATGCTCTGTAATATAACTTTCCACCATCAATTGTAACTCCTGCATATACCGGGCATGTCTGTTGGAATGTCTTCTCACTTGGCACGGTAGATACCGGCGTCTGTACATAATTTTTTACTCCTGCAGTTCCGGCAATGACAAATACTGTTCCTGACGGATTTACCGCAGCCGTATAATTATGTCCCTGGTAAGCCGTTTCTCTTGTCTTCACCTGCTGTGTTTTTCCCTGTGAAAGATATGGCGTCCGATTATATACATGGTCATGACCAGACAAAACCAGATCCACATCACAATCTGCCGCAAGATTGTTCAACTGCTTACGAATCGCTATCACATCTTTATCTTCCGCATGTGGTCCATTGGAATACGGAGACTTGTGCATCAGAATAATCTTCCAATCCGTCTTTGCATTTTCCGCCTTTTCATAAGCCCATTGGTACTGAGCATCCGACAAATATCCCTCTTTTGTCACGTCATTGGTATTCAACACAATGAAGGTCGCATTTTGATACTCATAGGAATAATAGATTCCCGTACTTCTATCTTGCTCTGGGATATCCTGATTCTGAATTTCAAAATGTGAAGTAATCGCATTAGGGTCTGTAATTCCTTCTACGCTGGACTTCGCTTCATGATTTCCGGCCGCCGGCATATAAGATACCGATTCTGATACCCCGTCCAACGCCCAGGTCCAGTAATCTTCATTGCTTCCATCGTCCACAAAATCTCCCGAGTGCAATGTAAATGCCGCCCCATCAAATTGACGCTTTGCTTCTGCCAATGTATTCAAATAGGTTTCATAATCCGAGGCAATCATTCCCTGAGAATCATTCACATTAATAAACGTAAAACCGGATGTTTCCTCATTCTTTACGGTAAATGCCACCGGTGTACTATAGTTTTCCGTCTCACTGATACCAACTCTATAGTAATATGTTTTTCCCGTCTCAAGCCCTGTGAGCTTTGCCGTATACTTTTGCGCCTTCTGTGTCGTATAAGTTGCCATCAACCCTAGATTTAACAGTGTTTTTGGCTTTACTACCTTCTCAACACTTGCCGTAAATGTGGAAGCATTTGCAAAATCTTCACTTTCCGCTATTTGTGCCACCGCTGTTCCCGACACTCCAGCTCCCGTATACCAACGAAGATATCTGGAATCCGGCTCTTCGCCCTGCGTCATCGTAATCTGAGTCGGCGCTAATCCGTTTGCCACCGATGGCTTCTGCGGTTCCACCGGCGTCGATGTCGAGTAAGTAATTGTCCTTCCGTTCTCATCATTCAGAATATCATCCTGACTGTCTGTGTCATAAAGGAAGGACGCTGCATATTCATCTAACAAGCCTCCCATTCCCGTCAAAAAGCTATCACTCATATATTCGGAGATTAAACCATTGATAACTTCTTTTAAATCCAGATTAAATAGTCCCAATATTGTCGCCAGGTTACCATTATTTGTCTGAGAATCAATTGCCGTTTTCCAAAGGCCACTGAACACAATGCCTGTATTTATGTTTAAATTAGAAGCCAGATCATTAATAATTACAACAATATCTCCAACCAGCATCTCGATCAGATCTTTGATCACTTCGCCTTTTCTAAGATATGGAAGTACCTGTTCTACCACCCATTCCGGCGGATTCTCCCCACCTGCATAATGACTGGTCAGAAGCAGCACGATGAAATCATATAATGTCTTTTCCTGACCTTCCAAAGAACCCACACCAAATTTTGACACTTTCGTGACAATCTCATCCACTTTCCCAAGCAGGTATTTCGGATCTTTCAAATATTGATTTTCCACCTTGGCAAGAAGGTCATCAACCACGCGAATAAGCTGTGCATCACTGATGGTTGTTGTTCCGATCAGTCCCGCGGTTCCCGTAGGCTTAAGCTCAATCCCTCCATTACGGTAGCTGATCATAACACGCCCGATACCAGATCCAAGCTCCAGTGTTATTCCTCCTGCCAGTGCTTCCCGCACCGTATCTAATACAATCGAATCAATATCTACCTCCGGAAGATTTTCTGCCAGATACTTCCGAATCCCCACATTTGCAACATCCTGAATCATTGGCTTTAACATTCCGCCTGCCATATTGTTAAATAGGGTTTCCGGATACAGCTTCTTCATCGTATAGTCCTGAAGATCCGCTATCGTCTCTCCATTATATTGAATCGACTTCACGCTTTCACTTTTTACGTGAAATGTCTCATCTAATTGAAGCGTTGAGCGATCCGTCATCATCTGATCCCTTTGAATGGTTACGGTACGTACCGGAGAACCATAAGCTGCCAAAGACCCTGTCTCAAGATCATAAATCTTATTACCGCTGACGGTTGTATACTCCGCAATATCATTTGCATGCATATGTCCTGTGAAGATGTAACGCATTCCTGCATCAGCCAGTGTCGTTGCCATTTCCTGCCAATCATCTACCACATACTCACTTAATAGTTCCGCTTCTTTTGAAAAGTGCGGTAACAATCCGTGATGCATCAATCCGATCGCTGTCTTACCCTTTTCCTTTGCATCTTTTACCTGCTTTTCTACCCACGGGAGTAACGATGCATCAATTCTTCCTGCCGTAATATGTTCATTTGTGTCCATTCCCGTATCTGCATCCGGACTATATCTTCCCGAGTCAATTCCAATAATCACGTAATCCCCAAATGTTACGGAATAGGAAAGACCTCCTGCCTCTTTTCCAACCGGCGGCGTATAATACTGCGCATCGTACTCTCCGTTATAACCAAATTGACTGTAAATCTCTTTAAATTCTGCCGGAGTTGTAGTCTCTGCTTTTTCTTTCTTTCCATTTTCAAACGTACAAGAATCCTGATAATTATAAATATCATGATTTCCATTGATAACAAATACTTCTGCATCCGTTTCATCTTCAATCGTCTGCAATTTCTCTGCCATATTTTGATGTCCCAATTTCTCACCGTCTTTTGTAAGGTCTCCTGATATAAGAACCAAATCCGGCTTATCTTTCTTAATCATATTTAAGGCAGAATCTATAATAGAACCCGATTCTGCCAGCATCTTAGGATCCCCGCCTACGTAAGTCTTATAATCCTCACAATCCGTCACATAATTGAGAGGATAATAATGCGTATCTGAAATCACACATATTTTCTTTGACTCTGCTTCCAAAGGCTCTTGTTCCGCCTCTAAATGCGTTGCACTCGTTGCGTGAGTCTCTACTCCCGGCATCAGTGTAGCTCCAACAATGACCACTGCCATTGCCCCTGCACAGATCCTTTTCCATAATTTGAACTGTTTCCTCATCTTCTAATTCCTTTCATTTCCAAGTTTCTGATAACTTTGTCACCCTGAAACCGTATTGTAAGCGGTGTATATTAAATCCAAAAGCTTTTTGGTGTTAAATGAACGTTAAATAAAGGGAAACCACCTCAAACAAAAAAAGGAGCATATTGCCAAGTACTACAACCCCTTTGAGCTTACCCTTCTTGATTGCAATCTTTGCATCTCGCACAGTTTCTCCATAAACGATCTGCCGTTTCTTTCCAATTCTCTGCATATTCTATCGTTTTATCACAAAGATGTTCCACACTTTCCGGACTTTCATAGTCTGTATTTACCGCATCCGTCTCTCTTACCATCCGTCTAAGCGCCTCTGGGTTCTCCAACATCGGACACGGCCGCAACATGTTCTCGTGAAATGGCTGATTATCGTGGTATGCCATAAAAATCGGACTTTTCAGCACATCCAGCAAGCTAGTATTATGGATATTACACTTAGAATAATGAATAAATACACAAGGCTCTACATCCCCCTTTGCATTAATATGAAGATAGTTTCTTCCTCCGGCAATACATCCGCCAACATATTCCGCATCATTTTGAAAGTCCATTGTAAAAATCGGTTTGCTGCCACGAAACTCACGTATTCGATGATAAACTGCCTCCCTTTGCTCCGGTGAAGGAAGCAGATGCCCTGCAAATGCGGTATCTACCACCGATGCCATAATTTCTACAAGCAAAGAAAAAATAGCCGGTATTGAAAAATACAAGATTAGAGAGTTTACAGTTTTATTCTCATATATGTCTTGTTCCACCAAAACCACCTCCATATTTTTTATCATACAAAAAGGAAGGTGACTTCTTGTGTCACCTTCCTTTCAAGAATATAAAAAATATGAATAGTCTTCCCGATTAAATTCTTCTTTTGTAACTTCACACTGAACGATATCCGATAGTGGAAACGTCATTTTTCGGCTCCCGTTAGTTGCATATAGATACAGACCTGTTGGTCGAAGCGCATAACTTAATGGAGCAACATAAAACTCCTGCTTATTTATTTCTATTCGTAGACAGCGTTCCTCATCTAACGCGGTATTAATCTTTTGAGAAACCGGGTTGTTTTTTAAAAAAGGCTCTTCCAATAGTTCTACTTTTAGATACTCAAAAAATCACCGTCCCCGCGGCTCTAAAGTCCGCAAAAACAGTGATCTGAACTGCGCGATCAGGGGTTCGAACCCTGGACACCCTGATTAAGAGTCAGGTGCTCTACCAACTGAGCTAATCGCGCTTATTTATTTTGTTTACGCCTTTCCCGTGACGCAAGAATTATTATATAGCAGACCTCAATAAAATGCAAGCCTTTTTTTAATTATTTTCATATTTTTTTCATTTCCCTCATATATTAGTTACAAGGAGGGGTTTTCTATGCGATTTTTATTTCATACTATATTCAAAAAAGACAAGCATTCCATTCTGGCCGTGATCCTTTTAGGCAGTCTATCACACTTCTTATACGAGCTTTCCGGTGGCGCCGCCATCTTTGCATTATTCTGCCCAATCAATGAATCTGTCTGGGAACATTTAAAACTATTATTCTTCCCATTTCTCTTCATCACAGTTATTCAATGGTGCCGGCAGAAACCATCTCTGCTCCCTTTCTTCTACCACCGCTTTCTCGGTATCTTATGCGGACTTCTTACAACGGTTGTACTGTTTTATACTTACACAGGCGTAATCGGAAGGCACTTTTTAATTATCGATCTTCTGATCTTTACATTCAGCGTCACCGATTCCTTTTGCACCAGCCAGTACTTTTCTCGCAAATGCACCGTTGTCCCTTCGCAGTCTATTGTATTTTCTCTCTGGATTATCACCGCTTTATTCTTTTTCGTTTTCAGCTGCTGCCCGCCGAATATTCCATTATTTTTCCCGCCTCAGGCATAAGCTGCTTTCCAAACAGAAAAGGATGGACTTATGATCCATCCCTCCTGTCTATCCCTTCATTCGCTTAATCACCTTTAATCTGGTAAACTCTTCTCGCTCTTTCTCCTCCAGCGCATTATTGATACTATATACCAGATTTGAATACATTGGAATTGTAATATTTTTAAGCGCATTGGCGCGTTTCTGCGTCTTCTTAATATTCCCTGCCAGCCGGTATGCCGCATTCTCTACTTCCGCAAGCTTTATCGTCAACTCTTTCACTTCACGAAACGCTTCTCTTGCTGTATCAATGGACTCGTGTGTCGTCCCAAAAGAATAGGTCAGCTCATTTTGCCTGCCATCATATTTAATATGTGGAATCTCTGTTCCCATAATACTTCTGGTCTGAATACGAATAGAACTCTCGATCGGAACCGTATATGCCAGTTCCTGAACCTTGCTGATTCCATTCTCAATATTGGCTCTTTGCAGGCACGCATAGGCTCTGCTAAATGTAGAATCAATCTCTTCCTGAATGTCCTTCGCCTCGTCAATCAGATTCATTAATTCTTTCAGCAAAATATTTCTCTTCTTATCCATCAGGTCATATCCCTGATGAGCAAGCGCCAGTGAATTCTGGGCAAGCATCAGATTACCCTTTGTCGGGAACTCTCTTGGATCCATATGCGCCCTCCTTTCTGCTCGCTAACTTTGAACGCCGTCTTTTTGTGGATAATATTTCTCAATCAACTTCGTATCAATTCGATCCAGTTCCTCCTTAGGAAGCAGCCCAAGAAGCTCCCATCCCAGATCTAAGGTCTCCTGAATCGTTCGATTTTCTCCAGCGCCCTGTCCGATATAACGTTCTTCAAACGCCCGGCCGAACTTTAGATATTTCTTATCAATTGGTGATAACTCATCCTCGCCGATTACGGACGCAAGATTTCTGGCCTCTCCTACCTTTGCATAGGCCGAGAACAGCTGATTTGCAAGATCCTGATGATCCTCCCTTGTATAACCGGCGCCGATTCCATCCTTCATAAGACGAGACAAGGATGGAAGAATACTGATCGGCGGATACACCGCCTGACCATGGAGATTTCGATCAAGCACAATCTGCCCTTCTGTGATATATCCCGTCAGATCGGGAATCGGATGGGTAATATCATCATTTGGCATGGTCAGAATCGGAAGCTGTGTCACAGAACCGGAAGCTCCCTCTATAATCCCCGCTCTCTCATAAAGCGTCGCAAGTTCACTGTACAGATATCCCGGATATCCTTTTCTTGAAGGAATCTCTCCTCTGGAAGAAGATACTTCACGCATCGCTTCTGCAAAAGAAGTCATGTCTGTCAAGATTACTAAAATATGCATATTGCATTCAAACGCCAGGTATTCTGCTACCGTCAGCGCCACCTTTGGCGTAATGAGTCGTTCTACTACTGGATCATTCGCCAAATTCAAAAACATACAAACGTGATCCGACACACCGCTTTCCTCAAATGTCTTCTGGAAAAATTCTGCCACATCATGCTTCACACCCATAGCTCCAAAGACTACCGCAAATTCTCCTTCTGCGCCGTCCCCAAGAGACGCCTGCTTTACAATCTGTGCCGCCAGTCGATCATGGGGCAGACCATTTCCCGAAAAAATCGGCAGCTTTTGTCCTCGAATCAATGTTGTCAGACCATCGATTGCAGAAATTCCCGTCCGGATATAATTTCTCGGATATTCTCGCTGTACCGGATTCAGAGGCAGGCCGTTGACATCACGCTTGTCAGAAGAAATAATCGGTCCCAGACCATCAATCGGCTCACCGATTCCATTAAAGGTTCTTCCCAGCATGTCCGGAGACACTGCTACCTCCATTGTGTGACCACTGAGTCTCGTATGGGTATTCGTAAGCGACATATTTTCAGTTCCTTCAAACACCTGAATCACTGCCTTGTCTTCATTCAGCTCCACAATACGGCCAAGTTTCTGCTCTTTTCCGCCAACAGTAAACTCTACAATTTCGTCAAAGAACGCATTCTGTACTCCCTCCAGCACTACGAGAGGTCCATTTACGTTGCTAAGCCCCAGATATTCTATTGCCATAATCCGTTCCTCCCTCTACGCATTCTTTTCTATTACTCGGTTATAAAATGCATCAATATCGTTTTTGTAAAGATCTAATAGCTGCAAGTTGTCATTTGGCACATCATATTTAATCGCAATGACTTTCTCAAAAATACCTTCTGCCTTCAATACAGACATCGGCATTCCCATAGCTACCAGCTCTCTGGACTTCTTATAGAGATACAAGATCACATCCATCATCTTAAACTGCTTCTCCATAGAGACGCAGGTGTCATCCTTATGAAATGCGTTCTGCTGTAAGAATCCCAGACGAATGACTCTGGCGATCTCCAGAATCAGTTTCTGATCATCCGGCA
>UMIU01013244.1_pt1 | contig 34850 bp, 32 predicted proteins | sample 1965871 | NCBI WGS metagenome assembly UMIU01 (sample SAMEA4836132, study PRJEB28245) | human gut metagenome | biome: gut microbiome; material: fecal sample | place: Denmark | collected 2008
TTCAGAGTCTGGCTCTGCACTTTGTCAGTACTGATATACTGTGTTCCTGTAACGTGGAACTGACGTTGAAGCCTACTTGGCATGTCTGTCCGGATCTATGGATCATCAGACAGGATATGCGGTTTGGTTCACTGCTCGGGGGCTACTTCCACAATTCGTTCACGAAAGCTCGCACCGACCGCTTTCTCTCTGTGCTTCCCGGGGTTGTGTACTCCTCCCTGTCATGGCATTTGGCTGATATGGGGTATTCATTGTCCGAATAGGGTGGACAAATGTTTTCTTGGGTTACATTATACATTTGGAGAGAGGAAATTGTCAACCGGGTTTTGGATAATTGCTGTAAAATTTATGCTCTGGAATGAATTTTGGTTACGTTACTGAGAACGGAGTGAACAGTAATGTAATTGACAGATTTTTATATTGCTGATATAAAAAAGAAATAGTACAGTTGTTTGGAAGGAGAGGACATATGGATTATTTATCGAATAATGTGGCGGTGAATCTGAAGAGGATTCGGAAATCCAAGAGTATGAGTCTGGATCAGGTGTCTGAGCAGACGGGGGTGAGTAAGAGCATGTTGGCTCAGATTGAGAGAGGGACTGCCAATCCTTCTCTGGGTGTGCTGGGGAAGATCACAAGTGGTCTGAGGATAGAGTTTCAGGAGTTGATACAGCCGCCGAGGGTGGACTGTTGTCTGGTGACACCGGCAGAGCTGGTTCCTACCAAGGAGGTAGCAGGACAGTACAGGGTATGGACCTGTCTGCCTTATGAGGATACCCGTCTGGTGGAGGTGTACCGGATCGAAGTGGAACCGGGTGGTGTTTATATCAGTGGCAGCCATGGAGAGAAGACAAGAGAATATCTGGCTGTTATGGAGGGTGTGCTTACGCTGGAATGTCATGGCGAAAAGTATGAAATCCATAGAGATCAGGTGTTTAAGTTTGAAACGGATCAGGAGCATGTCTATCGGAACACAGGAAAGGAGAAAGCCTGCTGTACTTGTTTCTTTCTGGATTATCATTAATACAGTTGCATGAGGAATTCTGTCGCTGAAGTGGTTCGCCGCAGGCAGAGAATCCTGTTTGCAGGATTCTACCTTATGTGATGGGTGGATTGCCATAGTGTAGAACTGAGTAGTGGAGCAGGTGATTTTATCCGAAGTATGAGTGTAAAATGTGCAATATAATGTACGAAAACGATAAAAAAGATACACCGGGAAATGAACATCTGAAAAGAAAGAATGTATGTAATGGTTTGTCAGTCTGCTATTTCATGAAGAGGCTGTGTTGTTATGAATTGTTGAGAAACCTTTATAATACCGCACGAATATGCAGAAGATATTGGAGATGCGATAAGGAGAATACAGAGCTTTCTGTAAAAAAATGTAAATGTTAAAAAAAACATGTTGACAAATCATAAGGGCAGTGATATTGTAAGAATGTACAAAATAATACACAGAAAAAGTTAAGCAAAGGCGCTTACCCATATGGGTCAGTTTGTCTTTGCTTTTTTTATTATCTTAAGGATGCAGGAGGACACAGCTATGAAATTAAAAGACACAGGATTAACTTTTCAGGACATTAAGGACAAAGTAAACAAGTACATGATCGAGACTTATGAGAGATTTGATTTCCTTGCAGAGACAGCAGAGGGCATGTACATTTATGATGAGAATAAAACTCCATATCTTGATTTTTACGCCGGTATTGCAGTAAACAGCGCAGGAAACTGTAATCCGAAGGTTGTAGCTGCTGCAAAGGATCAGTTAGACGATATCATGCATACATTCAACTATCCATATACAATCCCGCAGGCACTGCTTGCTGAGAAGGTCTGCGAGACAATCGGAATGGACAAGATTTTCTATCAGAACTCCGGTACAGAGGCTAACGAGGCAATGATCAAAATGGCCCGTAAATATGGTATTGAAAAATATGGTCCAAACCGTTATCATATCGTAACTGCAAAGATGGGATTCCATGGAAGAACCTTTGGTGCCATGTCTGCAACAGGTCAGCCGGGTAATGGATGCCAGGTTGGATTCGGACCTATGACTTATGGTTTCTCCTATGCACCGTACAATGACCTTCAGGCTTTCAAGGATGCATGTACAGAGAACACAATTGCCATTATGGTTGAGCCTGTACAGGGTGAGGGTGGTGTACATCCTGCAACAATGGAATTCATGCAGGGACTTCGTAAATTCTGTGATGAGAACGATATGCTTCTTCTGATCGATGAGGTACAGACAGGATGGTGCAGAACAGGTGCTGTTATGTCCTATATGAATTATGGTATCAAACCGGATATCGTATCTATGGCAAAGGCTCTGGGCGGTGGAATGCCAATCGGTGCTATCTGTGCAACAGCAGAGGTTGCCAAAGCTTTCACAGCTGGTTCCCATGGAACTACATTCGGCGGACACCCGGTAAGCTGTGCAGCTGCACTGGCTGAGGTGAATGAACTTCTGGACAGAGATCTGGCAGGAAATGCAAAGAAGGTGGGCGACTACTTTGCTGCTAAGCTTGAGAAGCTTCCTCATGTAAAAGAAGTAAGACATCAGGGACTTCTGGTAGGTGTGGAATTTGATGATACGATCGGTGGAGTGGATGTAAAACATGGCTGTCTGGACAGACATCTTCTGATCACAGCCATCGGAGCGCATATCATCCGTATGATCCCACCGCTTATTGTTACAGAAGAAGAGTGCGACAAAGCTGTAGCAATCATCGAAGATACAATTAAATCACTGGAAAAATAAAATCCGGCAACGGAGTGATACAGTAAAAGGACAAGGGCGTCACGAATTATATTCGTGCGCCCTTTTATGATATCAGAATCTGATAAAAATTTGAGTGTGAGAGGGAAAAGCATGAAGCATCTGGTAATTACGATTGGCTGTGAATACGGAGCCAAGGGCAATGCCATCGGTAAGAAGATCGCACAGGATCTGGGGATTAAGTTTTATGACCGTGATCTTGTGGATGAGATCATTAAAGAGGTAGGCATCCCTACAGACATTATGGACAGAGTAGAGGAAGGCGGAACCATCGCAGGTAAAGGTGCACAGGGTGATGTGAGAGGTTCTTTTTCCAAATATGCGGATCTGACAGACCGCGCTATTCATGTACAGAAGCAGATTATCCGGAAGCTGGCTCAGAAAGAAGCCTGTGTGATTATAGGACGGTCTGCAGATTATATTCTGAAAGATACAGAAGGAATCCAGCTGGTGAGAGCATTTATTTATGCACCTAATGATGTTCGCGTCCACAACATTATGGAAAGCCATAATCTTTCAGAAAAGGATGCAAAGCTTCTGCTGGATGAGAAAGACAAGCGTTATCATAAAAGACATCTGGCACTGACAGGAAGTAACCGTGGTGATAGACATAACAGGGATATTCTTATTAACAGTGATTTTCTGGGAATTCAGGGAACAGCAGAATATCTGGAAGACCTGATCGCAAAAAAATACGGAAAAAAGGAGGTCTGACCTATGGAACAGAAAACATCTGAATTTGACAAAGTACTTGGTGCATGGGACATACTTGTAATTGCATTTGGCGCCATGATCGGCTGGGGCTGGGTAGTTTCTTCCGGTAACTGGATTGAATCCGGTGGTGTGCTTGGTGCAGCTATTGCATTTGCAATCGGTGGAATCATGATCTTCTTCGTAGGTCTGACTTACGCAGAGCTTACAGCAGCCATGCCTCAGTGTGGTGGTGAGCATGTATTCAGCTACAGGGCAATGGGCTCTACAGGTTCTTTTATCTGCACCTGGGCGATCATTCTTGGATATGTAAGTGTTGCCTGCTTTGAGGCATGTGCATTTCCCACAATCATCACCTATCTGTGGCCGGGATTTCTGAAAGGATATCTCTATACAGTTGCAGGCTTTGATGTTTATGCATCCTGGTTGATCGTGGCGATTGTGATTGCTTTTCTTATTATGATAATTAACATTAATGGAGCAAAGACTGCGGCAGTTCTGCAGACTGTTCTTACCTGTATTATCGGCGGTGCCGGAATTATTCTGATCGTGGCTTCTGTGGTTACAGGAAGTGTGGATAATCTTCAGGGACAGATGTTTGTTGGAAACGGTACTGGCGAAGCAATGAAAAGTATTATTAAGGTTGCAGTTATCACTCCATTTTTCTTTATTGGTTTTGACGTTATCCCACAGGCAGCAGAGGAAATCAATGTTCCGCTGAAAAAAATCGGTAAAATGATGATCCTCTCTGTTGTGCTGGCAGTTGTATTTTACTCACTGGTGATTCTTGCAGTAGGTTTTATCCTGAATCCGGCAGAGATCCTTGAGTCTCAGCAAGGAACAGGACTTGTAACGGCAGATGCCATGGCCAAGGCTTTCGGGACAAAGGTTATGGCAAAGGTTATCATTGTAGGTGGAATGTGTGGTATTATTACATCATGGAACTCCTTCCTCCTTGGCGGTTCTCGTGCCATGTACTCTATGGCAGAATCCTACATGATTCCTCCGTTTTTTGCAAAGCTTCATCCGAAGCACAAAACTCCGGTTAATTCTCTGTATCTGATCGGTGCCCTGACTATGCTGGCTCCTTTTGCAGGAAGAACAATGATGGTCTGGATCTGTGATGCAGGTAACTTCGGATGCTGTCTTGCATACTGTATGGTCTCTGTATCTTTCCTGATCCTTCGTAAAAAGGAACCGGATATGGCAAGACCTTACAAAGTAGGTCACTACAAATTTGTAGGCTTTATGGCAGTAGTCATGTCAGGGCTGATGCTTCTGGTTTACTGTATTCCGGGTTCCGGTGGAAGTCTGGTATTTCAGGAATGGATCATGGTAGGCGGCTGGAGCTTACTTGGAGTTGTATTTTATGCAATCTGTAAACGTAAATATAAAGAAGATTTTGGTAAACTTATTGAACTGATCTCTGATGAGGATGCAGCAAGTCTTATGCCGGAGGCTGATGATGAAGAGCTTGATGTGGTAATCGATGCGGCTATTGACAGGGTACTTTCCTCTATGGCATAAAGATATAATTAAATGATATTGAAAAATCACAGGAAAAGAGGCAGAAATTAATGAATCCATTTGAATTTTTTATTCCTCAGAATATTACAGTCGGTGCTGGTACTCTGGCAAAGCTTCCGGAATGTGCCAAAAAGCTTGGGGGCTCTCATGCAATGCTGATCTCCGGACCAACTCTCCGGAAAATGGGAGTTGTGGATAAGGCGGCGGATTATCTGAAAGACGCCGGAATGGAAGTGGATATTTTTACAGATGTGGAAGCAAACCCATCTGTTACCACAGTAGAAAAAGCGACAGAGGCGTATAAGGAATCCGGTGCAGATTTCATTGTAGCACTGGGTGGCGGATCACCTATGGATGTGGCAAAGGCAGTGGGAGTTACAGCTAAATATGGCGGAAGCATTACAGAATATGAGGGGGCGCATAAGGTTCCCGGAAAAATTGTTCCGCTGATCGCAATCCCGACTACTGCGGGAACCGGCTCAGAGGTTACGGCATTTTCTGTTATCACTGACCACAGCAGAGATTATAAGCTGACGGTATTCAGTTATGAACTTCTTCCTGCATATGCGATCCTGGATCCTGAGCTTCTCACCTCTGCTCCGGCATCTGTGGCAGCAGCCTGCGGAATCGATGCATTTATTCATGCGGAGGAGGCTTATGTTTCCACAGCAGCATCTCCTTTTTCTGATGCAATGGCAGAGAAAGCAATGGAACTGATCGGTGGAAATATCCGCCGTTTTGTGGCAAGACGTACAGATCTGGAGGCTGCAGAAGCAATGCTTACAGGCTCTCTCTTTGCAGGAATCGCCTTTTCCTTTGCAAGACTTGGAAATGTCCATGCCATGAGCCATCCGGTAAGTGCCTTCTTTAATGTGGCACATGGAGTGGCAAATGCAGTTCTTCTTCCCGTGATCGCAGAATATAATGCGTTGGCAGATCATGGCAGATATCTGAAGATTTATAATTATATCAGTCCGATCCCGGCATATGAGGATGAATTCGAACCGCTGATGCTGGTGGATGCCATCCGGGAATTAAACGAAGATATCGGAATCCCGGAAGACCTGACTACAGCCATCCGCCAGGCGAAGAAGGGAGAAAAGCTTTCTGATGAGGAGATTGAAAGCAAGATTGATGCCATGGCGGATGATGCCATGAAGAGCGGAAATATCGCAGTAAACCCAAGATCCTCCAGAAAACAGGATATTGTGAAACTGTATTATAAAGCTTTATAAGATAAAGAATAATGCAGTATTTTATGTGATTGCTACAGGTAGGATATTGATTAAAAATATCTGTTATTATAAAAAACGTGCAGAAACATTGAAGTCGACAGATAACTTCAGGCTTGAAAGTTTATCTCGATTTAAAAATGTATCTGCACGTTGTTTTTTTGAGAAATTTCCATTGTATAACTTGCCTGATAGAAAGAAAGATTATATAGTATTAATCAAAATATAGTAAAGTAATGTGAGTCAAAATATTGATTGTTCAGGAGGATTTTATGGCAAAGAAGAAAATATATGCAGTACGCAAGGGACATAAAACAGGACTTTTTACTACATGGGCGGAATGCCAGAAGGCAGTAAGCGGATATTCAGGAGCTGAGTTTCGGGGATTTACAGAAAAAGAGGAAGCACTGGCTTTTCTGAATATGGAGACAGCAGGAAATGTATCCGGTGATAAAGCAAAAGAGGCGGCAGGAATCGTAGAAGTACCTGAAAATATGGTTATTGCCTATGTGGACGGAAGTTTTGAGAAAAGCATTGGCAGATATGCTTTTGGCTGTGTGATCCTTACACCGGACGGACAGGAAGTCCGCAAATCCGGAAGCGGCAGTGACCCTGCAGGAGTCGCAATCCGAAATGTGGCAGGAGAAATGCTTGGTTCCATGACTGCAGTAAACTGGGCCATAGAAAACAAATATCCGGCTGTGGAAATCCGCTATGATTATGAAGGGGTAGAGAAATGGGTAACAGGTGTATGGAGAGCCAAAACACCACTGACCAGCAAATACGCAGCCCATATGCAGGAAGCAGGAAAGAAAGTAAAGATTTCTTTTTGTAAAATAGCAGCTCATACGGGCAATCATTACAATGAAGAGGCAGATCAGCTGGCAAAGGGTGCATTGCTTCATATGAATGAAGAGGTGCGGATATAAAAGTCTACATAAAGAAAGTAAGTATCTGAAAAAATACCTGATATACGGAAATAAGTGTCCGTTATCAGGTATTTTTGTTGTCAGAAACTATTTTGCAACGTTCGGCTGCTGTTTATGCAAGTGTCATATCCCCGTCTTTCACCCATCCAAGTTTACGGATAAACATGTTGATGAGCGGACACAGGATTGCAGGCAGGATAAAGGAAATCAGCAAAAGTCCGGCCCAGTCCCAGCCTGTGACAGCTGTTTTTGTTCCTGCGGCAATATCATTCATCCATCCAGTGTAGACACCAATCTGTCCTACGAAACCACAGGTACCCATACCGGAAGAAACCGGAGTACCGTTCATCTGAAGTTTGAACAGACAGGTTGCAAGAGGTCCGGTTATGGCAGAAGTAAGGATCGGTGAAATCCAGATGCGTGGATTTTTTACGATATTTCCCATCTGGAGCATGGATGTTCCGATTCCCTGAGAAACAAGACCACCCCATTTGTTCTCACGGAAGGACATTACTGCGAAACCTACCATCTGTGCGCAGCATCCTGCAACAGCAGCTCCTCCGGCAAGTCCGGTAAGGCCAAGCGCAGCGCAGATGGCGGCAGATGAGATAGGAAGTGTCAGTGCGATACCCACGAATACAGAAACAAGGATTCCCATCAGGAACGGCTGCAGATTGGTTGCCCACATAATAATATTTCCCACTTTCATTGCTGCACTTCCAAGTGCCGGAGCCCACCACGCGGACAGGGCAACACCTACACCGATCGTGACAAGTGGAGTGACCAGAATATCAATTTTGGTTTCCTTAGATACTGCTTTTCCAATTTCGGAAGCGAAGATGGCTACAAATAATACAGCCAGCGGTCCGCCTGCACCGCCTAATGCGTTAGATGCAAAGCCAACAGTGATCAGTGAAAACAACACCAACGGCGGACAATGTAGCGCATAGCCGATGGCAACAGCCATGGCAGGACCACTCATTGCAGATGCCAGAGAGCCTACTGTATACTGGGTGTCGTTTACAGTTGCCACAGCAGTGGTCAGAAATGAAATATGAAACTGTGTTCCAAGTGTGTTGATGATCGTGCCGATCAGCAGGGAACAGAAAAGACCCTGCGCCATGGCACCAAGGGCATCGATTCCATAACGTTTTATGGAGATCTCGATGTCTTTGCGTCTGAGAAATGCTTTAAACTTTTCCATAGATTACTTTCTCCTGTTTTTATTATGTATAGAAGGGTGTATATACACCTATATACGTTTTTCTCATTATAGTCACATTCACGGAGTAAATCAAGTAGTTTTGTAACTGTTCACACACCACTATCCCGCGAGGTGTTTTGGCATGAATATGCCAAAATCACAAGACATACAAGCCAAAATTCCATTGCCGCAGGCAATCTGGAATGAATTTTGGCTACGTTACTGTGAACGGAGTGAACAGTAACGTAGTTTTAAAATATTGGGAAACAATTTACAGAAAGAATATTGTAAAGTATTTTACTGTCTGGTATGATAAAAAAAGTTAATTTTACGGAGGAAAAGAGATGAGTGAATGGATCAGAAAAATAAACTGGAAGTATGTGATCGTAATGCTGATTGGAAATGTGATCCTTGGTATGGGAATTGCAATATTTAAACTTTCCGGTCTTGGAAATGACCCTTTCAGCGGAATGGTCATGGCATTGTCTGACAGAATAGGAATTGATTATCCAATCTTTCTGATCATTGTCAACATGATCATATTTGTGGTGGAGATTATTTTCGGAAGAAAGATGATCGGTCTGGGAACATTTGTGAATGCCTTGCTTTTGGGATATGTTGTTTCCTTTTTTTATAATATTATTTTATGTATCGAACCGACTCAGATGCTTCAGAGAATTTTGACTGTCTGTGTGGGGGTCGTTGTAACAAGTCTGGGAGTATCCATGTACCAGTTATCCAGACAGGGTGTAGCTCCATATGACAGTATCTCGCTGATCATGACAGAAAGATGTCCAAAGATTTCTTATTTCTGGCATAGAATTTCCAATGATGCTTTATGTGCACTAATCTGCTGGCTGGCAGGAGGAATTGTAGGACTGGGAACACTGGTCAGTGCCTTTGGACTGGGACCGGTAGTTCAGTTTTTTGATACATACTTTACATCGAAATTACTGAAGAAGTTGGGAGAATGATCAGGAACATTGATAAACATTCCCATACTTTAATCGAATTACGGCAAACCTCTCGAATGCATTATTTACGAGGATTGCTATAGGTAAGCAGCGAAGCGGATTGTGAATATCCGCCTGACGTGGTGAAAATGTGAATGTGCGTTTTACATCAGGCTGACATTGAAATTCAACAGGATGTCAGCCTGACTGTGGATTATCTGCATATATGACATGCCTCACACGCAGACTGAGTGACAGCACATCCTCCCATTGCGGTTTCACGCAGTTCGGCAGGGATTTTTTTGCCGACTGTAAACATTGTCTGTATCATTTCATCCAGGGAGATAAGCTGTGGGATACCTGCGAGAGCCATCTCTGCGGCGATGAGTGCGTTAGCTACACCGGCGGCATTTCGGTTCTGACAGGGATATTCCACCAGACCACCTACCGGATCACATACCAGGCCCAGCATATTCATAAGTACAGTAGATGCTGCGAATGTACATTCTTTTGGGGTGCCACCCATCAGCTCTACAGCAGCAGAGGCAGCCATGGCAGAAGCAACGCCAACCTCAGCCTGACATCCGCCCACAGCACCTGCAACTGTGGCATTTCTCATTGCCAGATATCCGATGGCACTTGCATTAAATAATACCTGAATAATTTCTTCGTCAGAAAAATCATAATGTTCCTGCATTGCCAGCAGCAATCCCGGTACGATTCCGGCAGAACCGGCAGTAGGAGAGGCTACGATCAGTCCCATGGATGCGTTGGTTTCCAGAGTTGCCATGGCATAGGTGACCGCCTTTTGAAGCAGCTCACCGCAGAGCCCTCTTTTCTCCTGAGCGTGTAGACTCAGCTTTCTGGCTTCTCCGCCGATCAGACCGCCCATAGATTTTATCGGCTGTCTGATTGGCGAGAAAGCAGCATCTTTCATAATCTCCAGTACCCGTGTCATTTTTTTATTTACAATTTCAGAGGTTGTTTCGCCAAACTCAATCTCACGGATACGCATAATCTCTGAGACAGGAAGATTTTTTTCTTCACAGAGAGCTAAGAGTTCATTTGCATTTTTAAATTCCATGATAAAAATCCCCCTTTCTTTACATCTGTACAATCATAACTTCATGAATATTTGGGTTCTCACGGATTGCAGGAACGATATTCTCAGGAAGTTTACCGTCAGATTCTACGATTGTATAAGCAATATCCCCCTTGCCTTCACGGAACAGACGCATAAATGCAATATTGATATTACGGTCACTCAGGCATTTGGTAATATAGGCTACAACGCCGGGAGTGTCCTGGTGAATCACGATCACTGCGCTGTATTCGCCTGTAAAGTCTACCTGTACGTGATTGATTTTCACAATGCGGACCTTGCCGCCTCCAAGGGATTCGCCGCGGACGGTCATTTTCTGGCCTTTTTCATTTTCCATGCAGATATCTACGGTGTTCGGATGAATATCTGTTTCCTGCTCATTTGGAGTGAAGGAGAATTTTAGATCTTTTTCATGAGCAATATCAAAAGAATTTCGGATGCGCATATCATCGGTAGAGAATCCCATAATACCGCCCAGCAGAGCTCGGTCAGTACCGTGACCATGGTAAGTTTTTGCAAAGGAGCCGTACAGGATAAAGTCGGCTCTCTTTAACGGACCTTCAATCATTTTCTGGGCAAGATAGGAAATACGCGCCGCACCTGCGGTATGTGAACTGGAAGGGCCGATCATGTTAGGCCCCATTACATCAAAAGCACTGATAAATGACATATGAAATATTCTCCTGTAGATATAAAATATTGATGATTGTTATAGTATGTGCAAATTACTGAATATATTGTAACATCTGTCTGTAAAAGAAGCAAATGTATCGTTACTGTTTACCGGTAATATTCCGCGAAGTGTGTTGCTGGGAACGGCGTTAACAGTAATAATCTATCATTTCGTTAATATTAACAAAAATTAATGTAAAAAATACTAAAACAGGGTTGCTTTTTGTCCGGGTGGCGGTTACAATAACAGTGCATTTGGGAAGTGCTTCCGAAATGTGCAGAATATCTGAATTAAAAATATAAAAAAGGCAGGTGGAACAGAATGGATAATTGCGATTCTCATGGGCGAAGTAGTAGCACAGGATCTGAATTAAAAAGAGTATATGAGTATAGCAGCCGTTTTTGTTCTGCTGTAGTCATATATTTTCAGGATTTTCCATGTATGCATATAAAATAGAAGTTTTTTACTGTCTGTGATCTGACAGTTTCTGTATGTGGAAGATCGGATGTCTTTTTCATTTCTTATCCTGTATTTATGAAATTCCCCCGAATCATGCAATTACATATTGAGCAGTAATGATCCGGCGAAGATGCCGGACAGTTACGGACAGCGGATGAATAGCAGGTTATGGTTTGATACCCTGCGGTTTATTGTGCTGGAAAAAGCATGGAAGAAATGGCAGTAAAATGTAATAAATAACAGACTGCTTTCTTTTGGTGTGCTTTTATGCAAAAAAACGGAGGATGAAAGAATGGAGAAAAGAGTACAGGATTATTCCAAAGAAATTCTGAAGATCATCCGCAGCAACACCTCTCCGGCCGTTATGGGAGGAAGGCTGCAGGATTATCATGAGAATGATCTGGCAGATGTAATGCCGAAACTGACTGTACAGGAGCGGTGCAAGCTGTACCGTATCCTGGATACAGATATGCTCTCTGATATTTTTGAATATACAGATGAGGAGAATGCAGCAGAGTATCTGAATGAAATGGATGTGAAAAAAGCAGCAGCCATTTTATCCAAAATGGAGACAGATGCTCTTGCAGATGTATTAAATAAAGTTGAAAAAACAAAGAAAAAAATACTGATCGATCTGCTTGAACCTGAGGTTCGACGTGATGTGGAGATGATTGCATCCTTTGATGAGGATGAGATCGGAAGCCGCATGACAACAAATTATATTGTGATCACAGATAAACTGACAGTTAAGCAGGCAATGAGCAGTCTGATCGAACAGGCTGCAAAAAATGACAATATCTCCACTATTTTTGTAGTGACAGAGCAGCAGAAATTTTATGGGGCCATTAATCTGAAAGAACTGATCATTGCCAGACGGGATGATCTGCTTGAGAATCTGGTGGTGACTTCCTATCCATATGTATATGCGGAAGAGAATATTGATGACTGTATCGAAGAACTGAAAGATTATTCTGAGGATTCTATTCCGGTTCTTGACAACGATAATCAGCTTCTGGGTGTCATCACATCTGCCAGTATCATTGACCTGGTTGATGATGAGATGGGTGATGACTATGCGAAGCTGGCCGGTCTGACAGCAGAAGAGGATTTAAAGGAGCCACTGAAAGAAAGTATGAAGAAACGTCTGCCCTGGCTGATCATTCTTCTGGGACTTGGCATGGTAGTTTCCTCAGTGGTAGGAATTTTTGAGAAGGTGGTGACTGCACTTCCAATCATTATGTGCTTCCAGTCTTTGATCCTTGATATGGCAGGTAATGTGGGTACCCAGTCTCTGGCTGTGACGATTCGTGTGCTGATGGATGAATCTCTGACAGGTAAGCAGAAACTGGAACTTGTGTGGAAGGAAATGAGAATTGGTCTGTGTAATGGCGGACTTCTTGGAATTCTGTCTTTTGCGCTGATTGGATTGTATATTTATCTGTTTAAAGGAAAAACACTTTTGTTTTCCTATGCAGTATCCGGATGTATCGGTGTGGCACTGTTGCTGGCTATGTTGATCTCCAGTGCAGTAGGCACCTGTATTCCATTGTTCTTTAAGAAGATCAATATTGACCCGGCAGTAGCATCAGGTCCGCTGATCACAACAGTGAATGACCTTGTTGCAGTAATTACCTATTATGGCCTGAGCTGGCTGTTCTTATTAAAAATGCTGAATCTTGCAGGCTGAATTTCAGATAATAAAAACAGGTCCTGTATCTTTGATTATAAGATATTGGATCTGTTTTTGTATGGAGTTATTATAGTTGGTTGTTATCCCGTAAAATACGGACTTGTCTTAATATTTCAGAGGATTAATTATAACAAATGTAATGTATGTCGTTTGCAATCTGGAATAAATTTTGTGAAATAAGGAAAATAGCAGTTGACATTATTCAGGGGATATGCAAATAATATATTGCAATTAGTGTTTAACTGACCTGACGATTGAAAGAGGCAAGTCGTTATTTGGATTTACAAAGCATATAAATGTTACTGAGAACGGAGTAAACAGTAACAAATAAACATCGGTGCAGGAAATATTAATGGTAAACAGTAATAAGAGATTGAAAATATAATATATATAATGTATCTGTGAATCAACTTGTTGGCACACCAGGCAACACAGATACAGTATCGGCAAAACAGTCGAAAGGCTGCGGCGCAAAGCTAAAGGGCCTGTAAAATGGCAGCCAGTTGCATTTATACAGAGAGTAATGTCTTGTTGTATTGTAGCGGGCATTATTCTCTTTTATTTTAAAGAAAGGTTGAGAATATCATGCCAGAGCATAGGTGTATGCTTAACAAAATGAATAAGATCGAAATATATGTCGCAAATGAAGATACGGATATTAATCCTTCAGTTCAGGAAGCTATTGAATATGTACTGAAACAGAATGATCCGGTGGGAACAGTCGCCGGTTATTACGATGAGAAGCTGACAATCTGGAGTGTAAGTAACTATTTTCTGCAGCTTTTGGGGTGGGATGACCTTGATGAATTTATGAAAGCATCAGATGGTTCTATGCTCAGTGTGGTCTGTAATGAGCAAAAGCATATATTTTCACCGGAAAGACTTCATGATTTACAGGGTTCTCACATCTTGTATCTGACAGACAGTAAAGGTTTATCAATACCGGTAAGGATTATGAAGGCAGATGCCAGGGATAATAAAGGACGGCCAATCTGGGTATTATCTGCCAGATCTGATCACTTTGCCCGGAATCAGGAAGCAAGGGAAGCTGCTTTTCACCGGGCTTTTACAGATATGAATCTGTGTGAATATTATGTGGATCTTCAGGAAAATACATTTGAATCTATGAAAGTAAAGGGTTCGCTTCAGGAAATTTTCAACAAAAGCCGGACATGGGATGAACTGATACAGATGTTTCTTGATAATTATGTCTGTCCTGAGAGTAAAGAGGCGGTTGCGCAGATTTACAACCGGGAATATATTATGAAGGAACTCAGAAAAATTACCGGGGAACTCAGTCAGGAATGCAAAGCAGTGTTTGACGGAGAGCTGCGTATTATCCGGAATGTAGTGATGGAGGGGGATACAGATGAGAACGGAGAGGTCAGACACGCCATGATTTTTCTTCGTGATGTGACGGATTCGAAAAATGCGGAAAAAGAATGTAGAGCGATGTTAAAGCAGAACATCGCCATGGATCAGCTTATTCAGGGAGTAACCAGGATTGTAGAGCGTTTTGCAGTTTGTGATCTGGACAGCGGGATATATGAATATTATGAGATGAACAATGAGTCTTATTATAATCCTACAGGTGATTACAGGGAACTTCTTCAGCGTATGTCCGGAGAGTATGTGATACTTACGGAAAAGATAAATATACAGATGGATGATCTGCTTTCACCGGAACATCTGAGAAAGGTTATTATGTCTGAGGATGATCTGTATACCTTTGAATATTGTACTCTTGACAGATCTTCTTATAAAGTAATGTCAGTGATACCTGTGGAATGGAAAGGCAGTATACTGTCCAAAGTAATGCTGATCGCTCAGGATATCGGGCAGAAGCATGAACTTGAGAAGCTGGCAAATACGGATGCACTGACAGGACTTTATAATGAACGTTATCTTTCTGAAAGATTAAAAAGAAATGGAAAGTTACGCAAAAAATTTGCCATGTTCTATCTGGATCTGGACAGGTTTAAGCCTGTTAATGACACTTATGGACATGACATGGGAGACAGATTGCTGAAGGCGGTTTCCCGGAGATTGTGTAAATGTATCAGGAAGACAGACTATGCCTTCCGCATCGGTGGAGATGAGTTTTCCCTGATCATTGAGGAGGGCAATATTAATGATGAATTCTGTGAGATGATGGTCAGAAGAATAAAAAGTGTCATTGACCGGCCTTTTGATATAGAGGGGCGCCTGCTGAGCGTAGATACAAGCTGTGGCTATGCCATTTATCCGGAACACAGCCAGAAGATCGATGAAATCCGAATTATGGCAGATCACAGAATGTATGAAGATAAAACTCAAAACAGAAAATGTGGAAGGGTATATAACCAGGATTCAGAGAGAACTCCATATTGCTGACAGTCAGACAGACATTCCTGTATCTGCTGCGATTGGCTATGCATGGACTTCTGAAAAAGAAAAGAATCTGGAAAAACTGCTTCATGAGGCTGATGAAGCAATGTATGAAAATAAAAAGGAACTGAAGAAAGAGAGACAAAATCTTTATGGATTTAAAACAATTACAGTATTTCGTAGTATGTGCGCAGACTGGTTCATTCAGTGATGCTGCGAAAAATCTGTATTCTACACAGCCCAGCGTCAGCAAGGTGATCAAGGGACTGGAAGATACGCTGGGAATGCAGCTTTTTGAACGGCTTCCAAGAGGAATCAGACTGACAGTACAGGGGCACAAGATTTATGAATATGCGTCGAAAATTATAAATGAAGTAAATGTTCTGGAAAATATGGCTTCCAGCGGAATGACAAAATGGATCCGGATATCTTTAAACCCCAGTTCCTGGTTTGCCAATCAGTTTGTAGACTTTTATAATGAAACCTATGAAAAAAAGTACCATTTCCAGGTAACAACAGCAGGCGTACAAAGCGTAATGGAAAGAGTACGGGATTATATGGATGACATTGGTTTTGTATATATCCTCAGTCAGCAGAAGGAAAATTTCCTGTATGAATTGTCAAAAAACAAAATGCATTTCGAACCTATCTATGAAACAGATGTAATGCTGTATCCGGGAGGGCTGACAGAGCTTTACAATTCCGGCAAAGAGAGGGCAGAACTGGAAGACCTGGAGGGAATCCGTTTTATACAGAATTATCAGGATGAATTTTTTGACATCGGTGCTGTAAAAGAAGATGCATTCCAATGGAAGGATATTGACATTTCCGTGCTGACCAACAGTGATTATATTATGGAAAAAATGCTGAAGAACAGTAAGGTGGCAAATATAAGCGGAAGTTACCTGTCAGAAAACAAAGAAGGAACTACGCCGGGAATCCCTCTGGATCTTGGAGACAGTAAAGTGATTTTTGGTTTTATACTCCACAAAGGAGAAGAAATGGATGAGAGTGTGGCAGAGCTTGTGGAGTTTTTAAAGAGCAGACTGCCGAAGCATTAAATGATTATAGGTATTCCAAAAACAAAGATAGATATTCAAATTAAGAATAGCTTATAACCCCCAGGGTGGGTTGTGGGCTATTTTTGCTTTTGTTAAACTGAATGATGGCAAATTAGGAGTACAATTTTGAAAAATTATAAAATGGAGATAATCAAATGAGAAAATATGCATTCAGACGACTGCTCCAGTTGATTCCCATTTTGTTTGCGATTACTTTTCTCTCCTATGGCATGATGCGGATTGCGGGAAGTGATGTAGTAACACAAAAAATGGAAAATACAGGACAGATCCTGTCAGAAGATAAGTTAAATGCAGCCAGAGAACAACTGGGACTGGACAAACCATTTCTGACCCAGTATTTTGTGTGGCTTGGGAAACTGATTCATGGAGATATGGGAAACAGCTATGTATCCGGTATTCCGGTTTTTGACACGTTCATATCGAAGCTTCCGGCAACCCTGCTTCTTACAGTGACCTCTATTTTGCTGACCATCATTATATCAATCCCTCTGGGGATTCTGTCAGCAGTGAAACAGAATACGATTACGGATTATCTGATCCGTTTATGCAGCTTTATAGGAAACAGTCTTCCTAATTTTTTTGTATCATTGCTGTTGATGTATTTTCTTGCAATCAGGTTGAGGATTTTTCCGGTTATATCCAAAGATGTAAGCTTAAAGAGTGTGGCAATGCCGGCGATCACTCTGGCAATTGCCATGTCAGCCAAGTATCTCCGCCAGGTCCGTGCAACTGTGCTGGATGAATTAAGCAAAGACTATGTGGCAGGAGCGAAAGCAAGAGGAGTAAAGTTTTCTGTCACTCTTTGGAAAAGTATTATGAAGGCTTCGCTGGTAACCATCATTACCTTGCTGATGCTGTCAGTGGGAAATCTGCTGGGAGGAACTGCGATCGTAGAATCCATCTTTATGTGGGATGGAGTTGGAAAGATGGCAGTAGATGCCATCTCCATGCGTGATTATCCTATTATTCAGGCATATGTTATGTGGATGGCGATCATCTATGTTGTAGTAAATCTGCTTACAGATTTGTCATACCGGTTCCTGGATCCGAGAATCCGTCTGGGAGGTGTGAAACAATGAGTGAAAAGCAGAATAAAAATGTGACAGTGCGTGTACAGAAGATTAAGAAAAACCATATAAAACAAAAGCTGGTCTTTTTTCTTATTCTGGCAATAGGGCTTGTAATACTTGCAGTTTTTTCAGAGCATCTCTGTCCATATGACCCTTATGCACAGGATCTGGCAAGTGCGCTTCAGCCTCCAAGTCTTCAGCATCCTATGGGAACAGATACATATGGAAGGGATATGCTGTCCAGAGTTATAAGTGGCGCAAGAGCCAGTATTTTCTCTACCTTTATTCTGGTTGCGGTGATTTCTGTGCTGGGAACAGCTGTGGGTGTATGCTGCGGATATTTTGGCGGAGCTGCAGATGCTGTTATGATGAGGATTTCAGATGTATGTCTTGCTTTCCCCGGGCTTGTATTTGCCATGGCGATTGCAGCTATTCTTGGGGGAGGCATTCAGAATGCTGTTATAGCACTGGCAGTAGTAAGCTGGCCGAAATATTCACGTATTGCCAGAGGGCAGACTCTGGCATTAAAAGAGGAACCCTATATTCATGCTGCCATACTGGCAGGTGACAGCTCAGGTCAGATTATGCTCAGACATATTCTTCCAAATATGCTGGGCCCTGTTCTGGTAACAGCCATGCTTGATATCGGTACCATGATGATGGAACTTGCAGGTCTGTCATTTCTTGGACTGGGAGCACAGATTCCCATGGCTGAATGGGGAAGTATGATGAGCAGCGGACGAAGTATGATCCAAACATATCCATGGGTAGTATTATCACCTGGAATTGCAATTTTTATATCTGTGGCAATTTTCAATCTGTTAGGTGATACAGTTCGTGACTATCTGGATCCTAAGAACAGCCGTTCATGATAAGTAATATGAAAACAAACGAGGAGGAAAGAAAATGAGAGCAAAGAAATTTCTGGCAATGGCAATTGCCCTGGGGCTGGCGGTAGGAGCGACAGCTATGCCAACACTGGCAGCAGAAAAAAAGACATTGGTATTTGGTGATACCACCTTTAATGCGGAAAATGAAGAGGCAGATATTAATCCACAAAATACATATGCAGGATGGGCGTGTATCCGTTATGGAGTAGGGGAAACTCTTTTCCGTTATTCCGATACCATGGAGATAGAGCCATGGATCGCAAAAGAGTATGAAAATATTGACGAGCTGACCTGGAAGATCACACTGAATGATGGAGTTGTGTTCTCCAATGGACGTGCCTGTGACGGAGAGGCAGTAAAGGAAAGCCTGGAGGCTCTGGTTGCCAATCATGAGCGTGCAGCAGGAGATCTCTGCATTGATACTATCGAGGCTGACGGAAATACTGTTACCATAAAGACTACAGAACCGAAGCCTGCACTGATCAATTATCTCAGTGATCCTTATGGATGCATTATTGATATGCAGGCAGGTGTCAGTGATGATGGGATTGTGATCGGTACAGGTCCTTATGTGGCAACTGAACTGGTGACAGATGATCATGTTAATCTTGTAAAGAATGAAAACTACTGGAACGGAGATGTAAATGTGGATGAGATCACTGTCCGCACAATCTCTGACGGTGATACACTGGCAATGGCTCTTCAGGCAGGGGAGATCAATGCTGCCTACGGTATGGCATATGCAAGCTATCCCTTATTTGAAAATGATGATTTTACATTTACCAGTACAGCTACAAGCCGTGCATTCTATGCATGGATGAACTTTGAAAGTCCTGTAACATCTGACCCTGCAGTGCGCAAAGCAATTGCCATGGGTATTGATAAGGACAGCTTTGTGTCTGTGCTTCTGAATGGATATGGATATCCTGCAGTGGGTGCTTTCCCGGATACTTTCTCTTTTGGCGGACAGAATCTGACAACAGAGAGCTATGATCCTGATGGGGCAAAGAAGGTTCTGGAGGAAGCTGGATGGGTGGATTCCGATGGTGACGGTATCCGTGAAAAAGACGGACAGAAACTGGAAATCCGCTGGCTTACTTATCCCAGCCGTCAGGAGCTTCCGCTTCTTGCAGAGTCTGCACAGGCAACTTTGAAAGAAATCGGCATGGATGTTCAGATAAATTGTACCTCTGATAATAATACTATCCGTAAAGACCCTACATTATGGGATGTATATGCAAGTGCCATGGTAACTGCACCTACAGGAGATCCGGAGTATTTCTTCACTTCCTGTACACTGGATGAATCTGCAAGCAATAACGGACACTATCACAGTGATCAACTGGAAGATCTGGAAAAACAGATGAAGCAAGAATTTGATGCAGACAAGCGTTCAGATCTGGCGATTCAGATGCAGCAGACAATCCTGGATGATAATGCCTATGTATTCTGTTCTCACCTGAGAATGAGTATGATCATGCAGTCTAATGTAACAGGACTGACTGCACATCCATGTGACTATTATGAACTGACTGCAGATCTGGATATCAACTAAACTGTAACAATAAATGAAGAACATTTGAACGATGATATTTCAGGGGCAAAAACTATTTTGCCCCTGATTTGGTAAGGATTAACAAGGATGGTTTACAGATGGATAGAAAAATACTGACCTACGATTCCGTAGAGATATCATTTGGCGGGAAAGCGGTGGTTCATAATGTGAGCTTCTCCCTTGAACATGGAGAAATACTTGGTCTTGTGGGGGAATCAGGCAGTGGAAAAAGCACTCTGATCAAAGCTGCAATGGGACTTCTGGGATCGGATGGTCTTGTGACAAGAGGAGATATCCGATATATGGATCAGAATATCCTGGATATACCGGAGAAAGAAAAAAGAAAGATCAGAGGTGCAAAAATCGGAATGATCTTTCAGGACGCAGGTGCCTCTCTGTGTCCGATCCGCACCATTGGAGAGCAAATTTACGAAAGTATGTGTGCGCATACAAAGATAACAAGAAGTGAGGCCAAAATCAGGGCAATGGATCTGTTTGACAAACTGAATTTTAAGGATAGCCAGCGCGTGTGGGACAGTTATCCATTTGAACTGTCTGGCGGAATGAATCAGAGAGCAGGTATTGCAATCGCCATGCTTATGAATCCGCCTATCTTATTTGCAGATGAGCCGACCAGTGCTCTGGATGTGTCTGTACAGCGTCAGGTTGTAAAGGAAATGCTTAAGTTAAGAGAGTTGTTTGGAACTGCAATCGTGATCGTGACACATGATATCGGAGTAGTCCGGGCAATGGCAGATACTGTGTTGGTTTTGAAAAATGGCAAAACAGTAGAATATGGCACAGCAGACCGTGTACTGGATCATCCCCGGGATCCTTATACCAGGAAATTGCTGGAGGCTGTACCAAAGCTGCAAAGGAAGGTCAGAGTATGAGCATACTTTTAGAGGCAGAACATTTAACAAAAATATTTACCCAGAGAGGAAAAAATCCTTTTAAAGCAGTAAATGATGTAAGCTTTACACTAAAAAAAGGAGAAACGCTGGGAATCGTAGGAGAATCCGGCAGTGGGAAAAGTACAATAGCAAAGCTGCTCACCCGGCTGACTGATATCACAGAGGGTACATTGAAATTTGAAGGAAAAGATATTACAAGACTGAAACAAAGTCAGCTGAAAGAGGTATATGGAGATATACAGATGGTTTTTCAGAATCCGGTGGGTTCTTTTGATCCCAGAAGGACACTGGGTGACGGAATTGGTGAGAGTCTTAGAAACCGTGGAATGAAAAAGGCTGATGTGGAGAAAAGAGTAGCAGAATTGCTTGAGCAGTGCGGCCTTGAGAAGGAATATGCAAAAAGATATCCTCATGAGGTAAGTGGCGGACAGTGTCAGCGGGCTGCGATCGCAAGAGCCCTGGCAGTGGAACCAAAAGTTCTGATCTGTGATGAGGCAACCAGTGCTCTGGATGTAACCATACAGAAACAGATCATGGAGCTTCTGAAAGACCTGAAAGAGAAGAAGGGGCTGTCTTTTATCTTTATCTGCCATAATCTGGCTCTTGTCCAGATGTTCTGCGACAGGGTCCTGGTACTGTATGAGGGAAAAGTAGTGGAAAGCGGAATTCCCGATGATATCATTAATGAACCAAAGGAAGAATATACGCGAAGACTGGTGGATGCGGTACTTTCGTGAATGTGATTTTTTTTGGAAGTGCGATAGTGGTATGAAAAATACAGGCAAAACTATGCCGGATAAGAATATATAGATATCCCCTTGGGTGGGTTGTTGACGCTTTAATGTGGTGCTACAATACAGTTGTTTGTAAGGTGCGCGCCAGATAAAAATAATATTTTCACAGGAAAGGAAGTATATTTATGCATATACCTGAAAATTATTTAAGCCCGTCAACATGTGCTGTAATGACAGCAGCCATGCTTCCGGTGTGGGGATATTCTATTCATAAAATAAAAACAGAGATACCGAAATCAAAGATGCCGCTTCTTGGTATTGGGGCAGCCTTTTCATTTCTGGGAATGATGTTTAATGTTCCGCTTCCGGGCGGTACAACAGGACATGCAGTAGGGGGAACTCTTATTGCCATACTGACAGGAAGTCCTGCAGCCGGGTGCATAGCGGTTTCTATTGCTCTGCTGATACAGGCACTTCTTTTTGGAGATGGCGGAATCCTTGCATTTGGGGCAAACTGTTTTAATATGGCATTTATATTGCCATATCTGGGCTTTTTCCTGTATAAACTTCTTTTGAAGAAAACAGGTATGCGCAAACTTAGCGCGGCAATTGGTTCATATATAGGTGTTAATGCTGCGGCCTTTTGTGCAGCTGTTGAATTTGGTATTCAGCCACTGCTGTTCAAAAATGCAGAAGGCCAGGCTCTTTATTGTCCGTATCCGCTAAGTGTATCAATACCTGCAATGATGATCGGACATATTACATTATTTGGTCTCGCAGAGATTATTCTGACAGTAGTGGTACTTACCTTTGTTGAAAAAGTTACACCAAAAGCATTGGATGCTGTTCCGGATAAGACAGCATTTAAACCACTGTATATACTGATGGCTGTTCTCATCGTACTGACTCCTCTGGGACTTCTGGCAACCGGTACTGCCTGGGGTGAATGGGGTGCTGATGAAATCGCTGGTCTGGTAAGTGGCGGAAGCCAGCTTGGATACACTCCGTCAGGAATGACCAATGGATTTGAACTGTCAACTTTGTTTCCTGATTATTCTATGTCCGGGTTACCTGAGTGGACAGGATATATTCTTTCGGCTATTGTAGGCGTGGCACTTCTGGTGATCATTTTTAAGATTATTTCTTCCATGATGAAAGAGAAAGTTGATTTTAAAAAGAAGGCTGCATAACAGATGAATGATCATAAAAAAGAAGAAACTATGCTTCCAGACTGGATGTGTTCCGGAGAAACTTATGTTCCGTCTAAAGATAAAGAAGCATTTTTAACAAAAAGTACGAAATCAGTTTTATCTGTGCTTGCAAAAATGCGGTTTTATGAAGGGAAGGATGGCAAATTTTCTGCCACTCCTTCTCTGAAACTGTTTTATACACTTCTATATATTGTTCTTACTGCATGTTCGGGAAATTATCTGTTTACTCTGATCATGTGTGCAGCAGTGACAGTCAGACTGGCGTTTTTTTCGGCAAAAGCTATCCGTCAGATCCTGAGAGGAACAGCAGGTGCGGTTCTGTTTTCTATATTGATCCTTCTCCCATCTGTATTTATGGGAACTCCTCAGACTTTAATGAATATTACTTCAAGAGTATATGTATCTGTAACTCTGGTTGGTATTTTGTCATCAGGGACATCCTGGAATAAACTGACAGGAAGTATGAGAACTTTTCGGCTGCCATCCATATTTATTTTTACGCTGGATATTACTTTGAAATATATTTCGGTGCTTGGAGAGATATGTGCAGCTATTCTTACGTCTGTCCGGTTAAGGTCAGTGGGAAAGAATCCTCAGAAAGAAAAAGCTTTGTCAGGTGTGTTGGGAATCTCATTTCTGAAATCTGGTGAAATGGCAGAAGAAATGCATGCAGCAATGTGTTGTCGTGGATTTACAGGAGAGTATAAGAAAAAGCAGAAATACACGTTATGTGCAGCGGATATTTTCAGCACTTTTATTATGGCTGGATGTATTGTATTGTTCTGGTATCTGAACAGAAAGATATGATAATTGACAGGAAAAGACAGAAGAGGGCAGTTATGATCAGACTTGAGAATGTATGTTTTGCATATGAAAAAGAGATTGCTCTGAGATATGTGGATCTTCACGTAAACAGAGGAGATTCTATAGTTATCCAGGGACCTAACGGATGTGGAAAATCAACACTGATTAAACTATTGAATGGAATTATTTTTCCATCGGAAGGAAAATATTTTTATCAGGGACATGAAATTAATGAAAAAGCGTTAAAAAACAGCCAGTTTGCAAAATGGTTTCATCAGCAGATGGGATATGTGTTTCAGAATGCAGATACCCAGCTTTTTTGTGGAAGTGTGGAAGAGGAGATTGCATTTGGACCGGTCCAGATGGGGCTTTCGGAAGAGGAGATTAAAAAAAGAACAGAAGACTGCCTGCACTTATTTGGATTGGAAAAACTAAGAGAGAGACCACCCTATCATCTGAGTGGAGGGGAGAAAAGAAAGGTTTCACTGGCATGTATTCTTTCGTTGAATCCTGAGGTTCTGATTTTGGATGAACCTCTTGCAGGACTTGATGAAAAAACACAGGATATGCTGGTGGAGTTTTTGCAGAGTTTTCATAATGCAGGAAAAACGTTGATTACGATCACACATAACAGACAGCTGGCTGAAACTATTGGTACAAGATTTGCCTGTATGAATGAAGAACATGAATTGAAGATGCTATCATAATATTGATAATTATCTTTTCGTTAAAAAAAGTACTTCCTGCGGACGAAGTACTTTTTTTAATGAGTTTTTAGATGCGCATTGCGCGGAGGTCTGTGCACCTTTATTTGTTGTTTGACACAAATCTTTGTGCGGATACACGGATCATTAAGTACCTTGCTGACTGATATTTAATGATCTCTGTATTGATTATATTTTAACAAAATTATGGGAAAGAACAAGCCTCCCAGGGGGATTTCAGACCATGAAAAAAGTAGTATGAACTATGCGATATATGAATAGGTAAATATCCCCCGGGGGCGCTTGACAATTGTTTACGACCTGAATTTTACTTAGTTACTGTAGCCAGAAGTACTTTAATATCTTCAAGATTATTGACAAAATAAATTCCTTCCTGCCGTCTGGAGGAGGACAGCCCCATCTTGATCATATGGTCAAGAAGCTGCTTCAGGCTGTCATAATATCCATTCAGATTATACAGAATACAGGGGGCATCCAGGTGTTTGAGGGAAACCATGGACATAACTTCTGCGATTTCCTCCAGAGTACCGGTGCCTCCCGGAAATGCAATAAATACATCACCAAGTTCAATCATTTTTGCTTTTCTTTCAGCCATATCTTTTGTGACGATCAGTTCTGTGATCTCATCATACTGCAGTTCAGAATCTATAAAAAACTGTGGTTCCACGCCTGTTACTTTTCCCCCGGCATTCAGCACACTTTCTGCTATCTGTCCCATAAGACCGGACTTTGAACCTCCATATACCAGAGAATTTCCGCTTTCTCCAATCCATGTACCAAGTTCCCGGACAGCATCTCCAAGTGTCGGATCATTTCCCTTCAAAGCTCCAAGATAAACGGTAATATTCATTGTAATTTCCTTTCTTTTTTCATGTACAGGTAATTGTTTTATATAACTGCCTCAAATAACATTACCATCAGCGGCATTGTAATAATTGAGAACAGTGTGGTCATGACATTGATGGCACTGGCATAGCGTGAATCATTTCCGTATACCTGGCACATCTGGGTTATTGTGGAAGCAGACGGTGTGATGATCGCCAGAAAGACAATAAGCATGATTTTATTTCCGTCTGCAGAGAACATAGCCAGATGGCTGATCTTAATCATTACAAGTGCAAGCAAAGGCACTGCAATCAGACGAAGAAATGATACAAAATATACTCTTTTGTCAGCAAAAATCTGTTTCAGATTCATTCCTGCAAACAGCATACCGGTTACGATCATACTGGCCGGTCCTATCATGCTGCCCACTGAGCCAAGAGTATTATTGATGATCTCCGGCAAATGGATTTTTGCGAAAAAAAGTACAACACCGATGAAAATAGAAATCATGTTAATATTTAACACAATCTTTTTCCAGTCGTAGGAAGATTCCCGGCTGATAATCTTTTTGCAGTGTGTCCACAGAAAGATAAGCTGCACACTCATAAAAACACATCCATATAAAACCCAGTCCTGTCCAAGAATAAAGGTCACAATGGGTACGATCAAATTTCCTGAATTAGAATAATAAACAGAAGCAATTTCCACTTCATTCAGATGCAAAAGCTTTCCGGCTATGGAGATAATGATCAGGAGAAGAACCTGGGTCATGACAGATGCAGCCAGAGCAAGCAGCAATCCCTTTACAGTATCCATCGTGTAATCTACCTGAAAAGCATTGATGATTACACAGGGAATGATCAGATAGAGAATGATTTTGGATAAAACCTTGCTGTCTTCATCTTTTACAAGCCCAACTTTCACGATCAAATATCCCATGAAAATCATAAGAAACAATTGAATGATCTGTTCCATGAGCAGTATGCTGATATTCATAAATATCCACCTCGTATTCTTAAAAATGTCCGTCATCGGGAATATTGTATTTCCCCGATTTCTGATGTCGGAACTCATTATAGAACTTTCCAGATTACGGTTCAATAGTAATTTTGGTGGTTGACAAATTTCAGAATTTCCATATAATTATCAGCGATAATTAACAAGGATAATTATATAGGAGCGTACAATATGACAACTGAAAAAATCAAGCGAATGCTGGATGCATGCTATCAGGCGAAGCGGATACGGGAATTGCTTCCGCCGCTGCCGCAGGGAGTTACCCCGTCTTACATTCAGCATATGGTGCAGTTGACCTTCTGTTTGTGGGAAGATTTGGTTCCACTGCCGGACTTTCTGCAGTTTCTACAGGCAGTCAGGTTTTAAACCTGGTTACGTTTGTGGTTGTACAATTTGCAATGGGCAGGTGTGAAGAAAATATTGAAAAAAGCTTGAAAATTATTCAATAATTTTATATAATATTTCAGAAATAGGGAGCTCAAATAGATGGGCTGAGAGTAGACTTGATTAGTCTTGACCTGGAACCTGATTTGGATAATGCCAACGTAGGGAAATACATGTCGTGAATGGATAGACTTGTGTGTGTCGTTGCTCTCTGTTTTTGTGTGAACTGGGGGCACCACTTTTCACAGAATATTTCAGGCGCCGGACAACGGGAAAAGTATGTTGTCCGGTGCCTTTTTGCATAGTTTCAGGGTGTTAGAAAGGAGGATATCCATGGTGAAGATTAACGGTGAGGCAAAAGAAATTGCCGGAAAAAATCTGCTGGAGTATCTGAAAGAAAACGGATTTAATCCGGAACATCTGGTAGTAGAGCGTAATTATGAAATTATCCCAAAAGAGCAGTTCGCCAGCGTGACGATTCAGGATGAAGATGTGATCGAAGTTCTGCGATTTGTCGGAGGAGGTTGAAAAAGGCGACAGAAATGCAAATATGACTGAAAAAGAGGAAAGCATAGAGGAGAACGCAATGGAAGATAAATTTGTATTAGGCGGAAAAGAATTTAAGAGTCGATTTATTCTCGGATCAGGAAAATATAACCTGAATCTGATCAGGGCAGCAGTTGAGCAGGGAGGAGCTGAAATTATTACCCTTGCTCTCAGACGTGCCAATACCCAGGAGAAAGACAATATCCTGGATTTTATTCCGAAAGGAGTAACACTTCTTCCAAACACATCCGGTGCGAGAAACGCCGAAGAAGCTGTCAGAATCGCAAGGCTGAGCAGAGCCATGGGATGCGGAGATTTTGTAAAAATAGAAATCATGCGTGATGCGAAATATCTTTTTCCGGATAATTATGAGACAGTTAAAGCAACAGAAATCCTGGCAAAGGAAGGATTCGTTGTTTTGCCATATATGAATCCGGATCTGAATGTGGCAAGGGATCTTCAGAATGCCGGGGCAGCAGCGGTTATGCCATTAGCAGCACCGATCGGAAGTAATAAGGGGCTGGCAACAAAAGCCATGATCCAGGTACTGATCGATGAGATCGACCTGCCGGTTATTGTAGATGCAGGAATCGGAAAACCATCTCAGGCATGTGAAGCTATGGAAATGGGAGCTGCGGCAATTATGGCAAATACAGCAATCGCCACAGCAGGAGATGTACCGGAGATGGCTGCTGCATTTAAACTGGCCATTGAAGCCGGCAGAAAAGCCTACCTTACCGGAATGGGAAGAGTACTTGCAAGAGGTGGAAGCGCATCTGACCCATTAACAGGATTCTTACGCTAAGGAGGAAGCTGAGATCATGAATGAAGAAAATCAGGTATATTTTGTAGACAGTGATAAACTTCCGCCGGCTGCACTGGAGAGAAAGCACCGTCTGGAACAGGATCCGTCTTTTCGTACCAATCATATGGAGTATATGGAGGGAATGCAGGTCATCCAGTCAGATATAAAGGATAAAGTACTCCAGGCAATGGCTGAGTATGATTATGATAAATACACAGCTAATGATGTAGAACGTGCACTTTCCCATGAATCCTGTTCCATCGAGGATTTTAAAGCACTTTTGTCTCCGGCAGCAGCACCGTATCTTGAGCAGATGGCACGAAAGGCAGAGGAGATTACCAGAAACCATTTTGGAAACACAGTTTATATTTTTACTCCGCTGTATATTGCAAACTATTGTCAGAATTATTGCATTTACTGTGGTTTTAACTGCTATAATAATATCCGCAGGAAAAAGCTGACATTTGAAGAAATCGAGCATGAAATGCAGGTTATCGCCAGAACCGGAATGGAAGAAATCCTGATACTGACCGGTGAGAGCCGTGCATATTCTGATGTGAAATATATCGGTGAAGCTGTCAAAATTGCTAAAAAATATTTTAAAAATATAGGAATTGAAATCTATCCTGTAAATGTGGATGAATACCGATATCTTCATGAGTGCGGAGTGGATTATGTAACAGTTTTTCAGGAAACTTATCATACAGATAAATACGAGACTCTTCATCTTATGGGACATAAACGTGTCTGGCCATATCGCTTTGATTCACAGGAACGCGCATTAATGGGAGGCATGAGAGGGGCAGGATTTTCGGCACTTCTGGGACTTGATGATTTCAGGAAAGATGCGCTGGCTACCGCACTTCACGTGTATTATATAAACCGTAAATATCCCCATGCAGAGTTATCTTTAAGCTGTCCGCGATTACGGCCAATCGTGAATAATGACAAGATCAATCCGCGCGATGTGGGAGAGAAAGAACTGTGTCAGGTGTTATGTGCATACCGTATATTCCTGCCGTTTGCGGGAATCACTGTGTCCAGTCGTGAGAGTGCTGATTTTCGAAATGGAATCACAAAAATCTGTGCAACCAAGGTTTCAGCAGGTGTTTCTACAGGAATCGGTGATCATGAAGAAAAATACGAAGGCAAAGAAGATGCGGATGTGGGGGATGAACAGTTTGAGATCAACGATGACCGTTCTTTCAGTAAAATGTATGATGATATGGAGCAGGGCGGTCTGCAGCCGGTTCTGAATGATTATATTTATGTGTAGACAATATGAACATGCCATAGCGATCACGAATCGTACATTGGTGAAGGGAGATTTTCTTAAGCAGATGCAGAAGGTGATTCATCTGCGTCCGCATGCGGTGATTCTGAGAGAGAAAGATCTGTCAGATGAAGAGTATGAAATGTTTGCAGAAAAAATTCTGGCAATATGCAGAGAAAGCGGTGTACACTGCTTCCTGCATTCCAGAATTTCTGTAGCTCACAGATTAGGATGCAGAAGAATCCATATATCTGTTCCGTTACTTCTGGCTATGAGTGAAGAGGAGCGCCTTCAGTTGAGAACGGATTTTCAGGAGATCAGTGTTTCCTGTCATAGTATGGAAGATATGAACATTGCCGTGAAAAACGGAGCCACACAGATCATTCTCGGGACAATTTTTGAAACAGAATGCAAAAAAGGACTGAAAGGAAAAGGTCTGGGATTTGTTACAGAAATCTGCAAAGCCTGTCCTGTGCCGGTGTATGCAATTGGTGGCATTAACATGGAGCGCCTGCCGCAGGTAATGAAAGCAGGTGCAGCCGGCGGGTGTATGATGTCGGGTTTTATGCGATTAGCATAAATTCCTGTGCACCGCGAAGCGTGTTGCCGTGAACGGAATGAACAGTAAATCTTTCTTCTGTTGTTTTTCCTTTTGGCGGTAAAAAAAGACACCATCGCATAGATTTTGTGATAAAATAAGAAAAACAGGTCAAAATGAATGGCGGTGGAGGTAGATATGTGGCTGTTATTTGCGTTTGGTTCTGCTCTGTTTGCAGGCTTGACTGCCATACTGGCAAAATGCGGAATCAGAAACACAGATTCTAATGTTGCAACAGCATTAAGAACCGGCGTAGTGTTAGTCTTTTCATGGCTTATGGTATTTGTGGTCGGGGCGCAAAGTGAAATCAGAGATATTTCAGCAAAAGTCCTGATCTTTCTGATTTTGTCAGGACTGTCAACGGGGATATCCTGGCTATGCTATTTCAAAGCACTGCAGATTGGAGATATCAATAAAGTAACACCAATTGATAAATCGAGTACAGTGATAACGATGCTGCTGGCTTTTATTTTTCTCAGGGAAGAAGTAACGTGGCTGAAATTTGTTTCAATGATTCTTATCGGTATCGGTACTTATCTGATGATACAGAAAAAGGAAACAAAGGAGAAAGCAGAAGATAAGAAGTGGCTGCTTTATGCAGTCGGTTCCGCTGTTTTTGCCAGTCTTACCTCTATTTTGGGAAAGATTGGAATTCAGGATGTCAATTCAAATCTTGGAACTGCAATCCGGACGGTTGTTGTATTGGTCATGGCGTGGATCGTAGTATTTGTGACCGGAAAGCAGGATACGGTTAAGAATATTGACAGAAAAAGCTGGCGGTTCCTTATTCTTTCCGGGTTTGCAACAGGCGGTTCCTGGTTATGTTATTACAGAGCACTTCAGACGGGTCCGGCCAGTGTGGTAGTTCCGATTGATAAACTGAGTATTCTTGTGACCATTGCATTCTCATATATTGTATTCCATGAAAAACTGTCATTGAAATCAGGGACAGGACTGCTTCTTATTGTTGTCGGAACGTTAGCTTTGCTGATATAACTATTATAAAAAAGAAAAACTGTCTGGAAAAGTATAATTGCGGAAACTGGCTTTTTCAGGTGGGAGAGAGAGATTTTATGGATTTGAAACAATTGCAGTATTTTGTGGTATGTGCGCAGACGGGGATCGTTCAGTGATGCTGCGAAAGTTCTGTATTCTACACAGCCGAGTGTGAGCAAGGTAATAAAATCTCTGGAGGATACTCTTGGAATGCAGCTTTTTGAGAGGCTTCCCAAAAGTTAAATAAGACTTCTATTCCACTTGGAATTTTTTCAGCAGTAAAACATAACCGTCTGATCGATTCTGTGTTATAAGTAATTGTATATTTATTCATAAAAAAGTACTTCCTGTGGCGAGAAGTACTTTTTTATTGTAAAAAATATAAGTTTATCATTTCTTATTTGGTATAAGTTGATATAATATAAAAAGCAGTAAATGCGAAATACAAAAGATAAAATAATAATGCAACAGGGAAAGGGAAAACAGACATGGAAATTTTGGAGATTATTCTGCCGGTGCTTGTTATGGTTGCGCTGGGAATAGTGTGTAGAAAAAAGAAATTATTGAATCAGAACGGCATTGACAATATGAAGATTTTGGTAACAAATATTATGTTGCCGACAGCAATCTTTCATGCACTGGCAACGGCAGAGTACAGTAGAAAGACAGGAATTCTTGTTCTGATTATGTTTGTAATGCTGGTTATTTCTTTTGGAATTGGATTTCTGCTGAAACCTTTGATGGAAGAGACGTATAGAAAATATCTTCCGTTCATGGTCTGTGTTTATGAAGGAGGCATGATGGGGTATCCTTTATATACCAGTCTGTGTGGCAGTGAAAATCTGTCTCAGATTGCAGTACTGGATATTGCAGGATTACTTTTTGGATTCAGCGTTTATATGGGGCTTTTGGGTCAGACGGAAAATGGAGAGAAGTTTAACATAAAAGCTTTGTTTGTCAGCGCATTAAAAACACCGGCGTTTATGGCAAGCGTTCTCGGGATTATTGCCGGGTTATCCGGAGTTATCAACAGGCTGATTGCAGGACCGGCCGGAGGAACTTATCTGAGTGTGGAAAATATTTTGACAGTGTCTGTTTCTTCCATTATTCTTCTTACTGTGGGATATAGTATAGAACTGACACCGGGTCTGATCAAACCATGTATCAGGACTATTGTAATGAGAATATGTCTGCAGGCAGTAATGATGGCAGGCGTTCTGTTTGCAGTGAAATGCTTTGTGGGAAGTTACAGACTTTTGAATCTGGCAGTTGTTATGTATATGTCGTCACCGGCCACTTTCAGTCTACAGACGTTTTTGAAGAAAAAAGAGAGCAGTGCATATGCATCGACTACTAATTCACTTTACTGTATTGTCTCTATAGTGGTTTATATGGTAATGGCAGTGTTGATGTTTCCTTAAATAACTATGCTGTACTTTGTTGTAAAGACAAAAATATGATCTGACCGGTCTGTTTTAGCTTTGCTCTGAAGGGCAATCGAGCAGGAAGCTCCCATTTCAAAATCTGTAAGATTTAAGTGGCGAGAGCATATCATGGGATGGAAGCATTTCACATAATGATAGTTACTTTGCACATTTTGTGTTATAATTGAGATTAACAGGAAATGATAAATATCTGCAAAATGAATGTTTATCAGGAACTTACCGGAGGACATTTTAGTTAAGGCATAATAAATTTCGGACTTTGTAAAATGCAAAAGGGAGATCAATGATATGAGAAAAAAAACAGTTCAAAAAAGCAGTACCAAAGGCAATGCAAAAAGTAGCACAAAGAGCAATGCAAGAAACAGCGTAAAAAGCAGTGTAAAAAGCAATGCAAAAAACAGTCCTCAAAAAGCTGTTAAGACTGTTGCTCCAACAGTAGAGAATGTTTCTGTTAAGCAAGCCGCAATTATTCAGGAGCCATCTGTTGAACAGAATGAACAGAACATTCCAACGAGACAGCCTGATCTGGGACCGCGAAGAAGTGTAGCCTTCATTGGATCAGAATGTTATCCATTTGTTAAGACCGGCGGATTGGGAGATGTAATGTCTGCCTTGCCAAAGAGTCTGGCAAAATTAAACATTGATGTTAAGGTCATTATTCCAAGATACAAATGTATTCCTCAGAAATTTCAGGAAAAGATGGAATACAGGGGTTCCTTTGATATGAATCTCTGCTCTGATGGAAAGCAGTATTATGTGGGAATTATGGAATATCAGGAGGATGGGGTTGTCTATGATTTTATAGATAATGATGAGTTCTTCTCCTGGGGAAATCCATATACGAATCTCATAGATGACATTCCGAAATTCTGTTATTTTGCAAAAGCTGCCCTTGCTGCCCTTAATTATCTGAACTGGACTCCTGATGTAGTACATTGTCATGACTGGCAGGCAGCTTTAGTACCACTTTATCTGAGAACCTGTTTTCAGGATACAGATGTAGGACGTGCAATTTCAGTACTCACAATACATAATCTGAAGTTCCAGGGTATTTATGACAGAAAAAAGATTCAATACTGGTCAGGACTTCCTGATTATGTATTTAATAAGGACTGCATGATTCAGAACTGGCTGGATGCCAATATGTTAAAGGGTGGCATCGCTTACAGCAATAAAGTTACAACTGTAAGTAACACCTATGCCTGGGAGATTCAGACAGAGGAATATGGAGAGGGACTTGCAGAGCATTTAAGATATCACAACAATAAGATTTTGGGAATTGTGAATGGTATTGATACGGATATCTGGAATCCTGCAACTGATAAGCTGTTAGCTGCTGATTATGATGAGAAGTCAGCGATAAAGAATAAAAAGATTAATAAAAAAGCTCTTCAGGAATCTCTGGGGCTGGATGTAGATGAGCATAAGATGGTAATCGGACTTATTTCACGTCTCACCAACCAGAAAGGTCTTGATCTTGTAAATGACGTAATCCCGGGAATTATGGATGAACATACGCAGGTGGTTGTTCTTGGTACTGGTGATTCTCAGTATGAAAATACATTCCGCTATTATGAAAACAAATATAAAGGCAATTTCTGTGCATATATTGCTTACAATGAAAATGTGGCTCACAATATTTATGCAGGATGTGATGCACTTCTGGTTCCATCAAGATTTGAACCATGTGGACTTACACAGCTTATAGCCATGAGATATGGTGCAGTTCCGATTGTAAGAGAGACCGGAGGACTCAAAGATACGGTTCAGCCTTATAATATGTTTGAGAATACAGGAAACGGTTTTACATTTGACAGATATGAAAGCGGGCTGCTTTACGATGCGATCAACAGAGCAAAGACTCTCTATTTCGAGAACAGGAAATCCTGGGATGATATGGTAATCCGCGATATGAATAAAGATGTTTCCTGGGAAAAGAGTGCAAAACAGTACAAAGATATGTATGTAGGCTTAACACCAAGAGATTAGAGCAGAGAATGTGCTCAGGTTTATATTTCGAAAACGATGTACTGACCATTCCAAATGGCTACGCAGTGCGTAGCAAATTGAGACAAAACCTGGTTGATAAACCAGATAAAAGTGATATACTGAACACAGAAGAAAAGAAACCGTGTGGAATTACAGTTTTGTTTCACACGGTTTTTTAGAAAATTAAGGTTAGATAAAACTAACATATATGATAGCGATTTACTGGACAATGTAAAGAGGACGGATTTCTATGAAAATATTGGTTTATGGTGCAGGTGTGATTGGAGGAAAACAACATGAAAAACGAAGAATACAAAAAACTGTCAATTGCTGAATTTACAAAAGCAGCAGGAAGATATGA
>UMIU01012131.1_pt1 | contig 34777 bp, 38 predicted proteins | sample 1965871 | NCBI WGS metagenome assembly UMIU01 (sample SAMEA4836132, study PRJEB28245) | human gut metagenome | biome: gut microbiome; material: fecal sample | place: Denmark | collected 2008
CACGTAATCGAAAAACGGCATCAGTTCCTGCGGCGTATTCTCTACAGGCGCACTTGGAAAAAAGACCCCTACTTTTTTCTGTATGGAGTCTTTCTATTTTTGTCATCAACTTAGCGACGGCGGTTTTTTCGTCATATGGGCTATAGATGTTTGATTTCTTCCAGGGTCAGGTCAGTGATGTCTGCAATATCTTCTGCATCAAACCCTTTTGTTTTCATTTTGCTGGCGGCGATTTTTTTCTCTTCGGTCTTTCCTTCTGCCTTCCCTTCTGTTTTTCCTTCGCTTTTCCCTTTCAGCTCACCTTCTTTAAAGGCTTGTTCCCGTGCCATCTCTACTTCCATCTTGATTTTCTCTTCCAATGTCATCAGCTTCCGCCTCCATTCCGAAGTATTGTACTTTTCCACCTGGGCATGCAGGGCTTGGATGAACGCATCATCCTCAGGCACCTCCATACGGTTTACGTAGTCGAAAAACGGCATCAATTCCTGCGGCGTATTCTCTACAGGCGCCGTTGTATTTACTATTAGTTTAAAGGATTCGTCGCCGTATGGCAAGCTGTTTTTTACATCATAATTTTGAAAGCTGTAGACGGCCTGCTCCAGCCCATAGTGGTCGAAGGTGCAGATGAAGATGACGTAGTTCTTTTTCAGCTCCTTATATTCCTCTCCGCGCCGCAGCTGGTCGATGTCCATGGCAGAAGCGTAATAACGTCCTCGCATGGGAAGGGCCGCGTCATTCATGTTTTGCATTTCGATACTGTACAGAGAATCATCATCCTCGAAGAGGACATCCAGGCGGACGCTTTTGGAGATCATGCCGGTGATGATCGTATTCTGCACTTCCACGTCAGAGCCGTCGCAGACCTTCAGCATGCGGACCTTTCTGCCGGGGAAAATCCGCTCCAGCAGGCCTCTGCAGAGGTCGGCGTCGTTCATGACCAGAGCGAACATGATATCGTTATTCAAGGGATACTGAATACTAGAGGGGTTGTTTTGTATAAGCATGGGGGACTCCTTTCTATAAATGCTGATGAAGTATAAATTGTAATAAATGGTATAATTTGTAATTAATCATATAATAACACGTCGGAAGGAATATGTCAATATTTAACAAGAAAATAATGTAAAAAAAGCTGTTGCTCTAACGGTCATCTTCCGTTAATGCGACAGCTTCTTTTTGTTTTTCCCCTAACATACATAAATATGACCTCTTCGAGCCGGTCTTTCTGCTACTGACATATTGCCTCAACGCTGGGATGCGGTTTCCTGCTGCGGATAATGCAGCAAAAATGCTCGTCAAAGAGGTTTTCAGTCGTTAAATTGAAAGAGTCAGGATTCATGTGCGAGGCGCTTTAATTTGATTGGTTGTCGACCCCTAAGTCAAAGAAGAGAATTGCGTCTATGGTAAAAAATTCGGCATCATGGGTTATCGTCAATCCGCCGTTATATTTTTTTACTATAGATTCGATATTCATTGATCCGATACCGTGGTTTTCTTTTGACGCTTTCATTGTCTGGAGTCGGTCATTTTCTATTTTCACCTGTCCATCAAAGGAGTTTCTGACTGTTATAATTAGTCGATCACGGTTGTAGCTGATAGAAATATCAAGCAGCTTTTGATTCGATGTTACATGTCCCAGAGCCTCAAGGGCGTTATCAATAATGTTGCCTAAGATGATGGTAAGATCAAAATCACTCATCGGCAGATCTGGAGGCACAATGACCTTATAATTCAGTTTGACACCTTTTTTCGATATATCATACAACTTATAATTCACCATGCTGTCAAGGATCAAATTCCCAGTTGAAGAAATTTCCGCTTCACAATTAACCTGCTCTAAAGTGTCATCGATATATTGTATCGTCTTGTCGACTTCGCTATGCTTAACCATCTGGGCAATAGACCCCAGGTGGTTTTTCAAATCGTGACGGATTGCTTTTGTCCGCTGTGAAGATTCCTGCATGATGTCTAACTGCTGCCGATAGAACTTGTTTTGCTGTGCCATCAGACTATATTCTATATCACGCTGAGAGAGAAGGAGAATACGGTCATACATGTAAAAGACAATGGCATTGATAAAAAGAGTAATTGAAAGGTCCAAAATAATCAGACCATCATTTGTTTCTTCTACGGCTGTCACAATGGAAATCAGCATAACAATGGTGCCGCCGGGAATCAAGAGGATAGATAACCAATAGTACCAAGGGATAGAGACGCCTGATCTCAGATTCTTAAAATTCCCCAACAAAAGAACAGCAATAAAAGTCAGGATGCTGATCAGGGTGATTCCTACAGTTGATTCGAACAGCATAGGGTCAGAAAGGTCTGTAATATAATAACCGGTTGCGTAGTTGATAGTAAGTTCAATCGTAATTAATATTATATACATCAAAAGAGTGTTTAGAAAGCGTTTTAATAAACTGCCTTGATAGAGAAAAGTGAGTAAAAAAAATGATGTTAAACTTAGAACTATATATATAATTGGAGGTACATCGAAAAAAGCAGTCAAATTAAATACAACACCATATAACGTATAAGAAAGAACTTCTAAACTTTTTGGTACGCGTCTTTTGTCATAAAACAGCATCATCATTTTGTAAACAACATAGGCCATGAAAATATTATTTATACTATATATAATCTGATAGGTGCTCATTCTATCATCCCTCGCTTTGCAAGCTCCATTTGCTGTGCTTTCACAAATGATTCTCTAAATTGATCCCCAATGCTGATGACGACTCCATTGTCCATGGTGATAGATTTGCTTCCATAGGAATGGATACGTCGTAAATTAACAAGGAAGGATCGGCTGATTTGTACAAAATGTCCTGGCAAATCCTCAGAAAAATCGATAAATTTTGCGTAAAATTCCAAAATTGTATCATTAGTATGGATTTCTACCTTTCTCAATGCCTTCTCAAAATATAGGATTTTGTTATAGGTTACCCGCTCAGTTTGTCCGTTGTTAGGGAAGTGGAAAAAGCCACTCTCCTCAGAAAACAAGGACATGGCTAGCTCAAGAAGTCGAATAACTTCGTTTACACAAATGGGTTTATCGATAAAATCAAGGGGCCGCATGGCTAGGAGTTCCCTTGAATATTCAGGTTTCCCGGAAACGTAGACAAGCTCTGTATTGTAGTTCTTCAGATTAACACGTAATTCTTTGCCGATATCGATTCCACTGATAGTACCCATTTCAATATCCAAAAAAATCAGATGAAAGATTTCGCCAGCGCGGAGCGCATCGCAAAGAGATTCCCCATCGAAGTAGAGGTCAACATCTAACTTTATTTTATTTTCCTGACTGTAATCAAACAGAATCTGGTCTATAGAATCACATATTCTTTCTTCGTCATCACAGACTGCAATCTTAAACATAGATTTTCTCTCCTTTTACTTCATTTTAACATAACATAGCTAAAATGTGAATTGTAGGTTTCGTTACAATAAAGAGGCGTTTCATTACAATCCTATAAAAATTGTTTTTTTTGTGGTAAAATCAAAGAAATTCAGAAAAACGGAGGGCGTGAAGATGAACAAGGTAAAGAAAAACGTATTGGAGAAAGTAGCTAAACTCGCATATACCGTCACCGCGTCAAGAGTTAATGCAACATGCCGAGGAATTGGGTATCAACCAGTTATGCCAAAAGAGTGCGATAAGCTGAAAAAACATGTTTAACATTTCAACTTATCTTGCAGATCTGATGCTGAAAGAAAATATTATTCAGCGGGAGGACAAGCCAATATACATATTAGGCATAAAAGAAATATTCTCTCAGATTTGCAGCGGTTTGGGGATATTGATAATTGGATTAACCTTGGGCATGGTGTGGCAAGTTGTTTTGTTTACGGTTGCTTATATGACATTGAGGGTGTATGCAGGGGGATATCATGCGCCAACCCAGTTTCGTTGCTATATCTTATCCTTCATGATGGTGGTCGCAGCACTGCTTTTGATAGACTGGATCTCGTTGCCAGACTATGTAACGATGATATGCATTACGATTGTTGGCGGCTGTATCTTCGTCTTGTCTCCTTCAGAGCATGTGAACAAACCACTCACAGAGGGAGAACGAAAGACGTATAAAAGAAAAGTAGGACAGCGAATCGGGGTCTGGATTGGCATATCATTGCTACTGGAAATAGCCGATGTAGAACAAGCACTCATTTGTATATTGGTAGCGGTGATTTTCCTATTAGTCATGATGATTAGTAACAACAACTGGTTTTCAAGAAAATCATGAATTAGCATAAGGGGGGTGATGGGTTATAGAGCATAGAAAATTTGGAGAACACAAATTAATTTATCAATAGTGATTATTTTATTATTGATTGGTACTTAACCAGAAAGGAAAAAACATAAAGAAAGCAATTATGATTCTCAGTATTGTGATGCTTATCACTTTGTCGTTTACTACAGTGGCAATGGCAGCAACTACAGCACAATCTTATACAAATGGCAGCCATACGTTTAGCAAAGATTGGAGTGAGACTAAAACTAAGACATACAACGGATACAAATGTGTCTTAACCTATGGGTTCAATACGTTTTTAATAAATGAAGACACTGCGTACGCCTATACAGATGGAAATTTCCATTTTGCAAGGATTGTTAATGGAAATGGCACGCATGAAGATAACTACAAAAGCGCAAACGTGTGGTCTGAAATAGAAGTAACTCACAAGGGCAGCAGCGTTACATATAAGAATATGTGGGGTAAGAACTAAATTACCCCATATGACTACCTGTAAGAATTCATTAACATTTCTTATGGGTAGTCTTTTGGTACCCTATATAATATAAGTAAAAGGAACTATGTATGCAAAAAATAAAACTGATAATCTTTGTTTTACTACTTTTAATAGGTTTTCTATTTAACGGGGAACTTTATATGCTCTATTTGGACAATTTTCAGGATAGCTGTTATCAGGCGAACTTCTATACAGATATTCCAACAAAAGAGGTATCAGACAACCAAATTATCAAGGACTTTGTGAAAACTGGAGAGAAACACGATGTAGATTTCTTTGTAGTTGATCAAGATATCCACTCGTCATATGAAACAGAGACAACCATATATGGAACAAAAGGTGCATTGCAGCATTTGGCTTCCATGGGAATCAAAGAGGGGAAGCATCAAAGCCTCTTCTTTGGGGAGGCTGTAGTGCATTGTGAGGCTTTCAAAGATGTGAAGAACATCACGAAGTTCGACACCTACTATTTCGTAGGGGATGAGGCTAAACTAGAAGATATCCGCTCCTTTAAGGCGGATTTAATTGACCAGTACAGCGGAGGCTTCCCAAAACTGATGGGCTCTGAACGGGAGACCTGGCTTAATCTATTGTCCGTGTGGGGGATCATCTTTGGACTGATGCTGATGGCGACGCTTTACAGCATCCTGTACTACAGGAAGGAGACCATGGTCCGCATCATATTAGGAGAGAGCCTGACAAGGTTGTTTGCAAAAAATACATTTGTTGACACAGCGTGCTTTTCTGTACTTTTTCTGTTGCTGCCCCAACTGCTGCAGCCTTTCACCAACGTGAAGTTCAGAATGTCCGCCATCTTCCTGCTCCTATGTATATTCCTGGCTGCCAATGTCCTGCTCAACGCACTAATCCTACGTGTCGACTATAAGAAAGACATTGCGGGAGGACATGACGGGCGGGGACTTCTTCGGGCAAGCTATCTGCTGAAAGTTGTGACAACGGTTCTTGTTACACTGATTCTGGCAGGGAATGTGGTAATCATCATAGATGCATACAATCTTTATCAACAGAAAGATTTCTTTGAGGCGCATGAAGACTATAGCTATTGTCATACTGAATATAAGTTGGACAATCGTCTGGGAAAATCAGATGATGATAATACAGCCATGAATCATGAATTTTACCAGCGATTCCAAAATAAGGCATTGATTTATGCGGATTTAACTGGAAACTTAGGAGAAACTTATCCGGTGGTATTGAATAATGTGAAGGCTTTGGAAGAAATAAAGAGGCAGTGCCCATCTATAAAAGAAGCAACCAGTGCAGTCGTTAAAGAGCAAATCTATATTCTGATGCCATCGTCTATTTCTAAGGAATCAAAGGAGTATCCATATGCTAGAACATTGGCTGAACTATATTTTGATGATAGTGAATATGGGGAGGCTGAAATTATAACCTACAATGGCGACATTACCCTAACGGCCATACACCGTTATAATGAATATGAGACAGTACAATATGAGAACCCCATTATTTTATTTAACAATACCATTTTTCGGATGAATAAGGATTTGACGGGATATCATTGGTACTATACTTTTGATACTATGTATGATATATCGACACAAGAATGGGAGTCCTTTATTAGGGAATTCCAGCTTGAAGATCAGATTATATCGAAGTCCAATGTCCTGGACATTTATAACCACAGTTGGGACATGGCATCACGAAATATGAGGATGTTGATGGTTCTCTCCATCATGCTTCTGCTCCTTGAAATGGCGCTGATCATGTTCATCATCCGCTTGGAATACCAGTTCAACGCAGTAGAGATGGCCTTAAAGAAGATCCACGGATATACGCTGCTAAACAGAAACAGACGTATTTTGAAAACAACCGTTCTCAGTTCTCTTGTCGGTATCCTGACAGCGCTGATCCTCAGTAACATCTTAGAAATGCCGGGCGGCGTACCGCTGGTTTTAGCAGGTCTGCTTCTGCTGTTCCTGGAACTGGTGTACATCCTCTGGCGGGCAAAGAAGATTGAGAAAAGAACCATAGCATCTATTCTGAAAGGGGAAAAGATATGATCGAGGGGAAGAATATCATAAAGAAATTTGGCAGCCAGGTATTGTTCGACGGGTTCGATTTTTCCATTGAAGACGGAGAGTTTGTCTGCTTTTCCGGCGTCAGCGGGGCGGGGAAGACCACTTTGTTGAACATCATCGGGCTTCTCGAACCACTGGATGGTGGAGAACTGCTGATCAACGGCATGGGGTACAAGACCAACAGGCAGAGGCTTCAGTATTTCCGTACCGAAGTCGGGTTCCTCTTTCAGAATTTTGCTCTGATTGAAAACAAGACGGTAGAACAGAATCTGGAGCTTGTCTCTAAACAGAATCGGACGGGATTTAGCATTATGGAGGCTTTGGAAAAAGTGGGACTGCAGGAGAAGTTCCACAGCAGGGTCTATACACTGTCCGGCGGAGAGCAGCAGCGCATCGCTTTGGCGCGACTTTTTCTGAAAAAATGCAACATCATTTTGGCTGATGAGCCGACAGGGTCACTGGATAAGAGGAATGCAGAGATGGTCATGGACATCCTGAGCGACCTGAACCAGAGAGGGAAGACCGTCATTCTGGTCACCCATGATGAACAGATCAGACAAATGGCGAGGAGGGTAATTGAACTATGAAAAAGCTGCTGAAAGGTAAAAAGTCTAGATATATGCTGTTATTATTGATCAGCATATTTCTTATTTGGAATATTGTTTGGGGTATCAACTACTACAGCTACTACAAATATTCTGATGGGTATGCGAAATCGCCTATCAACTATTTTAAAAGCGAAAAGGATTATACCTATACCGTAGACTGTCCATCGTATCTGAGGCTAACAGGCAATTTTGCCGTGACGAATAATGATGATCTTTCTATCATTATATGGCCATCGCTGTTCATGCGCTCTGCAGAATATGGAATCAGTGCGGAGGATAGGAAGAAAAATGTTACATACAGATTTTATGTAGATGAAGACTTGAACTATCTTCGTCATGAGGATTTGAATTATGCCCTACCTGATGAAGCGCATATCAAGTCACTTTTGAAAAAGAGTAGGACAGAGTTATCCGAGATGCAGCGATTAGCTAGCAAGGAGTGGAATCAATTCTGATACCAAATGTGAATAATGGTAGCAAAGATTGAATTCTTTGAAACGCATTCAGAAATGGCGAGTCTTATAAGTGAAAAGCAAGGCCATTGCGCGGCTAAGGCACGGCAAACGCATGAACACATCTGTCGCCTTCATTTGTAATTTTTGAGGGGTGAAGTCATACCTCTCCACGGTGTGTTTATGTTTTTGCGTACCGTTTATCCAATTTGACATAAAGTTCTTTTGCAAATCTTATCTGTAGTGGAAAAGTTTTCTATCCCGGTTACTTCCCGGGAAAATTCATTGTCAAAAAAAGTCCCGGAGGCCATGGAGAAATAACCGGAGGTGCGGTTTCTACACGAGAAAGCAGATGATTTCACTTTTGCAGGGGCATAATATCGCCCGGCCTGGGGTATCCAGTACAAGACCTTATGTCAAATGAGCAAAAAAATTTCAAAAACATAAAAACACCGTGGGCCGTGCCAGGCCAGTATCCCCAGATCAAACGTTCATGCCTTTGCCGTGGCTGCTATGGGAGTTGATATAATGATAAAAAACGAATATAAGCGATATTTAAAATCCAAGTTCAACTTGATTATCATCATCTGTTTGCTCATTCTGACGGTGATTAATTTTTATGGTACATATCTAGGCCAGATGGATTTACAAAATCAACTCGCGCATCCTGCTGAGGATTTGAACATTGAGAAAGCACAGGAACTGTTCAGCGGCTATAATGGGTTCACCTATCTGGGAAACCTTCTGTTTTCTTCAGATTTCTATATTCTGACTGTCCTCGTTTTGCTCATAGGGTTTGGTGCAGTGATCGGCGACGTTACTTATAAAAATTTGAGAAGCGGTTACGGAAACCTGCTCGTCCTGCGTTGCGGTTATAGGCAGTATATCAAAAAGACTCTGGCAGCGCAGTGCGGTTATATTATAACTTTCGTATGGGGATATTTTGTTGCAGTAGGAATAGTGGCCATGATATTGTTTAAAGTCAGCAGTCAAGTCACAATGAATATAGCGGCATCAAATGGGGTGCTGTCGGTGATCGTTTATTTGGCGGGGCATTTGCTTATCCTGTCTCTATATTTGTGCGTGCTCTTTATTATCTGTTCTTTGAGCACCATAATAATAGACAACAAATATATGGTTCAGTTGGTGCCGATTGTGTTATATGCTGTACCGATGCTTCTCGCTTCTACTTTGGGAAATGCAAGTAATACCATGGCAACCCTATTTTCTGTGTTAAATTCGGAGAGCTTTTTATTTAATATCAGGCATCTGCTGACTGCTGAACTTACAGTCTGGAAAATTCTTGTAGGGTCATTTGGGTTGCCCGCATTCTTCTTGGCAATTGCTGCAATATTGTATAGAGCAAACTGCGGAAAATATGAGAAAGGATACATATGAACAGGGCGATGGCATACTTTTTATGGGCGAGCTTCTGCATAGGGTTAACGATAATGGTGGTCTTCCAATCAGCAGTCATGTTTGGACCCAATGCGCAGCTGGGCCAGATCGCGGATTATATGATCTGTGATATACAGAAACTGCTGTTCAATAATATGCTATATTTTGCGGTACTGATCTATTTAGGCAGAAAAAATTATATGGATGAACATGTAGCCCTGCGGTGTAGAAATCAAGGGATAGAACTCATTCTGTATATGAACTTTCATGGAATCGTACTGTGCGCCATGTTTCTTTTGATGTTGATTGTCGGTCTATTTGCATCAGCGATAATAACGGGTATAGAAATATATGTACCAGTGAGTCTGCTTGTTTCGCTCACGTTGGCAGGACTCTTTGCCTTTGCCTGGTATATGATTTATTCTGCGGCTTATACGATCTCAAAAAATCATATTGTAGGCTTTTTCGTCCTTCTCATCAGCCAGCTGACAATTTTAGTCACGCATTTCTTCTTGCAGTTCATGTGTGATATTGATATAGCAAAATACTTGCTTAATTTCGTTTTTCCAATCATCGTGATTATCAGCACCGAGATCATCCAAAGGGTTGTGCTTGCGAAAAGGGAGTGGTACTAATTGAGGGAACTTTTGTGGAGTATTTATTATATCATACTGAATGTTCTTACCCAGATGGACACAACAGAAGACGATGCATTGAGTAATCTTGTAAGCAATTCCATGGGATTTAGTCTGAGTACAGGACAGACATCCGTGTATTTGGTGATTCTTTGCTTAATGAATTTTCTGCCATTTATATACAGTCTGACAAAAAAAGCAGACGATTTCTACTGCCTGCGAAGGTATATCGTAGTCCGTAGTGATTCATGGAACTTCCATAAGCATTTTCTGAAAAAAGCTTTACAAAAATTAACGGTTGTGAATGTAGTGAAATTCATATCAGAAATCCTTATATGCTGGAATTTACTGGGCTATTCGGAGACGATTCTTACTATTGCAAAAGTGAATGCCATGTATTATATCATTGGAGTGATGCTAATAGGGTGGATGGAATTACTGAAGGTACTGAGTGAAATGAGTTTCAAGAAGATTTTTGCCATTATCGCCATGGGGATTGTCGTCTTACAGTATTTCAACCACCGATCGATATTGTTTGACTTGGTTGTTACACCGGTGTCTTTGATGACGATTACCAATTTTCAGACGGCATTTATACTGAGGGCGGCTTTTGCCCTGATAATATCCTTTGCTTTAGTTGTTGCGATAAAGGCAAGGGAGGAAAAACGAGGTGTATTATGATAAGACTTGAAGCTGTTGATAAACGTATTAAGAACAAGAAAATTTTAACGGACATTAATGTTACTTTTGAAGAGGGGAAAATGTATCTCATAGAAGGTCATAATGGTTGTGGTAAGACCATGATGTTGAGAGCGATTTGTGGTCTGATTAAACCAGATAAAGGAACAATCCATTACGACAAGAATTATTCCTTTGGCGCCATTATAGAAACGCCCACTTTTATCGAATCCGATACTGGGATGATGAATCTGAAATTCCTTGCAAACATCCGAAAAGAAATCGGTGAATCGCAGATTTTGCATTGGATGGAGAAACTCAACTTATTGGAATATAAGGATAACAAGGTAAAGACCTATTCTCTGGGAATGAAGCAACGTCTGGCAATCTGCCAGGCATTGATGGAGGATCCGGACGTGATTTTATTGGATGAGCCTTTCAATGCACTGGACGAGGCTAACTATCTGAATGTCATTGAAATGCTGAACCATCTGAAACCAGGAAAAATTATCGTCATTGCAGCACATAATATTGAAAAGCGCTCACTTCTTGATATTGATTGCAGCATCAAGATGAATGACGGGAGAATCAACAGTTAAACAGAATATAAATTATATTCATATTGAAATGAGGCTGACCTAAGTAGTCTCATTTTTCTTATATTCATAGAAAGCATATGACGAAATATTTCCCTTCTAAAGTGGTGTAGTAGGGTAGGGAGGGATATCATGGAGAAGATCAAAGTGCTTATATTCGCCGTGCTGCTATCCGCAGGGCTCCTATTCAACGGCGAGCTATACATGCTATACCTGGACAATTTCCAGGAAAGCTGCTATCAGGCGAATTTCTATACAGACATTCCGGCAAAAGCGGTGTCCGATGAGCAGATTGTTCAGGACTTTGTTCGCACCGGGGAGAAACACGATGTGGATTTCTTTGTAGTTGATCAAGATATCCACTCGGCATATGAAACAGAGACAACCATATACGGAACAAAAGGCGCGCTGCGGCATTTGGCCTCCATGGGAATCAAAGAGGGGGAGCATCAAAGCCTCTTCTTCGGGGAGGCAGCAGTACATTGCGAGGCTTTCAAAAATGTTAAGGATGTCACCAAATTCGACACCTACTATTTTGTCGGGGATGAGGCTAAACTAGAAGATATCCGCTCCTTCAAGGCCGATCTAATCGATCAGTACAGCGGAGGCTTCCCAAAACTGATGGGCTCTGAACGGGAAACCTGGCTCAACCTGTTGTCCGTATGGGGAATCATCTTTGGTCTGATGCTGATGGCGACGCTTTACAGCATCCTGTACTACAAGAAGGAGACGATGGTTCGCATTATATTAGGAGAGAGCCTGACAAGGATGTTTGCGAGAAATGCATTTGTTGACACAGCGTGCTTTTCTTTCCTTTTTCTACTGCTGCCCCAGCTTCTGCAGCCTTTCACCAACGTGAAGTTCAGAATATCCTTCATCTTCTTGCTGCTATGTATATTTCTGGCGGTCAATATCCTTCTTAATGCGTTGATCCTGCGCGTCAACTACAAGAAAGATATTGCAGGCGGTCACGATGGGCGGGGGCTTCTTAAAGCAAGCTACCTGCTGAAAGTTGTGACGACGGTGCTGGTGACCCTGGTTATCGCGGGGAATGTGGTAGTGATACGTGAGGCGTATAACCTATATCAGCAAAAGGACTTCTTTGAGACGCATAAAGACTATAGCTATTATCATATAGGATATAAGATTGGCAGTCGTAATGATAAATACCTTGATTATGGCGAGACTGTAAATCGAGAGTTTTACCAAAGGTTTCAGGAGCGTGCCCTGAGTTACATGGATGTATCCAGGCATTTCGAAAGCGCTTATCCGGCAGTTTTATGTAATCAGGCGGCGATGGCAGAAGTGATGCGTCAATGGCCTTCAATTGCCGAGGCAGTGGAGCAGAAGCCAGAGGGGAAAGTATATGTACTGGTGCCTTCGGGTATTGCCGTCAGTTCACCCGAATATGACTTTGCAAAAACTCTAGGGGAGGGGATTTTCGGGCAGAGAGACTTTGGGGAGGCAAAAATTATTTTCTATAAAGAGGGGATTTCTTCAATAGGAATACACAGGCATAATGAATATGAGCTACAGTTTTATAGGAATCCTATCATTCTCTTCAATAACAACGTATCCAAAGTGACGGAAGAAGGAAGGGAGATGGATTGGCTTGAACCATATGACGTCATGTACCGCGTTTCAAGTGAAGAATGGGAAGCCTTTATTGAAGAATTCCATCTTGAAAATGAGGGCGTTTACAGGTCCAACGTCCTGGACGTCTATAACCACAGCTGGGACATGGCGTCACGCAATATGAGGATGCTGCTGGTGCTTTCTGCTTTGCTGCTTTTTCTGGAGATGACCTTGATCATGTTCATCATTCGCCTGGAATATCAGTTCAACGCAGTAGAGTTGGCCTTGAAAAAGATCCACGGCTATACGCTGCTGAACAGGAACAGACGTATGTTGAAAACTACGGTTTACAGTTCACTTGCCGGCATCTTAGCGGCGATGATTCTCAGCAGGATTATGGAAATGCCAGGGGGTGTTCCACTGATATTGGCTGGGATCCTTTTGCTGTCCCTGGAATTGGGATATATCCTGTGGAGAGCGAAGAAAACCGAGAGAAGAAGCATATCATCTATTTTGAAAGGGGAAAGAATATGATCGAGGGGAAGAATATTACAAAGAGATTCGGCAGCCAGGTCTTGTTCGACGGGTTTGACTTTAGCATTGAGGACGGCGAGTTTGTCTGCTTTTCTGGTGTCAGCGGGGCGGGGAAGACCACTTTGTTGAATATCATCGGACTTCTCGAACCGCTGGACGGGGGAAGGCTGTTGATCAACGGCGCGGAGTACAAGACCAACAGGCAGAAGCTCCAGTATTTTCGCACGAAGGTTGGCTTCCTCTTCCAGAATTTTGCCCTGATTGAAAACAAGACAGTGGAGCAGAATCTGGAGATTATCTCGAAACAGAACCGGACAGAATTTAGCATCGTGGAGGCGCTGGAAAAAGTGGGTCTGCAGGGGAAACTACACAGCAAGGTCTATACGCTGTCTGGCGGAGAACAGCAGCGCATCGCTTTGGCGCGGCTTTTCCTAAAAAAATGTAACATCATTTTGGCTGATGAGCCGACAGGGTCACTGGATAAGAGGAACGCAGAGATGGTCATGGACATCCTGAGCGACCTGAACCAGAGGGGGAAGACGGTCATTTTGGTCACTCACGATGAGAAGATCAGGCAGATGGCGGGGAGAGTGATTAACCTATGAAAAAGCTATTGAAGAGTAAAAAATTAAGATATGTGCTGCTATTATTGATCGGTATATTTCTTATTTGGAATATTGTTTGGGGTATAAACTATTACAGCTATTACAAATATTCCGACGGATATAAAAAATCACCTATCAACTATGACTGCAGACTGTGCATCGTACTTTTTGATTTATGTATGGATACTCCGATTCTTGCAGGGCTAAAAGGGAGGCAAGACGTGATGAGTCCTACAGATAAGAAAAGAAAATCCTGCAGAAAGGGTGAAAAACGGAGGCAGAAATCCATCTGTCTCCGTAGTTTTTTGGTAATTTGTCCAGCCCTCTGAATTTCCCGTAAAGCCAGCCTTTAAAAATGTATTTACAAGAATTTGATTATCCAAAATAGGGATGCCGAAGGCATCCCTATGTCGCTGCGCAAATATGTAATTAAGAGAACACGCCTGTTGGACTGCAGGTCAGTGTGACGGTTTTGGTTTTAGAGTCTATGACTTTCCCAGCGTAGTATTGTTTGCCTGTGGCGGTTGCACTGGCTGAATTGCCAGATTTGCTGCCGCTGATGTTAGATACTTTCCAAGTGCTGCCGATTGCTTCAGCTGTAGGGGTTGCAGCAGTACACTTTGCAGTACCGTTGCCATATGTAAAGGTGCCGGTAACCCTCACGTACCACATTGTTTCTCCAGCAGCATTTTCATAATAAGCGGTCTTTGACTTTGTCTTTGTCGTGGTGGAGAATGTCTGTATGGCATCTGTCGGTACATCCTCAATAATGGTGACATAGCGGCTGCCGTCATCAAGATATTCTACGGTGATATCTGCATCGGATGCATATACGGGCTGCATCGCTAGGATCAGAACAGCAGTCAACACAAAAATAATTACTTTTTTCATAATGCCCTCCTACTCAATGATAACAGTTTCGTGAGTCATGATTTGTGATTGCGCTTCTTTATAAAGATCATAATAGGAATAGGTCTTAACAGATAGCACAACTACGACCGCAACGGTGATAATGACAATTGCCTTTGTGATGGTTTTGCGCAGCGAAATCCTTTTGCATAATTGTGGTTGGTCCAGAGATGTTAGGTAATTGTATACGGCATCTTCTGGCTCCTCAAAGTGGCTGATTACATCCTCCCAGGCGCAGCCCGGGTTCAGTTCGATGTATTCCGTTATGGATTCTTTTAAATCCTTGATGAATATCTGCTCTGCCTTTCCACAAATCGGTAACAATAGGCGAATTTCTTTCAGATATTGTTTTAGCTGTTTTTCATTCCCCTGGCTCATCATCTTCCTCCGTAAAATCGAGATTGCTGGTAAGTATCCGCTCAATGCCTACGGTAATCTCATGATAGTCTTCCAACAAATCTGCCAGACGTTCCCTGCCTGCATCCTCCAGATGATAATAGACGCGGACGCGGCGTTTGCCGATAGGCATTTCACTGTCTGAAATGTAGCCGTTTTTTAGCAGCTTGTACAGGGTAGGGTACAGCGTGCTCTCTGTTACAATTACATTACCGCCGGATTGCTTCTTGATCAGGGTAGTCAATTGATATCCATACAAATCCTGTTTTTGTAAAAGGAACAGGACGATCATCTCAACTGTTCCCATTTTGAAATTACTTCGGCCCCTTGCCATTTTTGCCCCCCTAAATTTTATATATGAAGTATATCACGAAAATTCTGAAAAAACAATACTATGTAAAACATAATATATATTGACAAAAACAGATGGAAGATGTAGAATATAGAAAAGAAAAGTTGAGAATGCTGAATTTAGCTCATAAACACTGTGGTGCAATCGACTACTTAAAGGCAATCAGATATCTGTCTAGGATTTTGTCGGATTCAGGATAGTTTATTCGATATAGATGGAGTGGATTCAACTCAATATGATGATACGTTAATGTCTGTCACGACGAATGTAGCAATCGAGTTGCTTACAGGGGACTCGCTGCATTGGAAAATTACCGCTGTTAAAAGTGAATTATTTTCTTGAATTGTTTTTCAAAGAAAAGTGGGTGATTGTGATGATTCAGTAAAACAAAGTTAAGGGTTTGTGGGAGCGAAAGATTGAATTTCTAGATGATACAAGAAAGGAGTAAATAATGAAAAAGAGAATCAAAGCAAAGAAAGCAACCGTAGTATTTCTATCTGCCATTATGGTTCTAACGAGTACGGTGTTTACATTTGCAAATACAGAGTATCCAGTGGGCAGCATTGGAGACAGCAGCCTCGTTATCGTAGATGGAGAACTCTATACCATAGAGAGGACGGAATCCGGAACCTCTACAAAAGTAGTTGCAAAGGACTGTAACAATCAAACTGTGGCTTCCGCAACAGAACTTCCTAATGGCGATATTGAATTAACTGAAAATGGAGTAACAACGATCATTGAAAATGCTATCATTGACGGCAATGCTCCATTATCTGCTTCGTCAGGCTGGAGCGATCCCGAATATTATAAGTGGAATGTTGGAGAGGTAACTTCAGCTATAAGTTTGACTTTAGCCATAAGTTGCGCAATGACCGGGATAGGAATTCCGCAAGCTGCTGGGATTGCATCCTCTATTATTAATATGGGAGCAAGTCACGTTTGGGCAAAAACCGGTGTAAGCTGGAAATTTGACAGCACGTACCAGTATTGCCGACGCGTCACCGATTTTTATAGCAATTCAGCATGCACCAAGCACCTCTTAGGACCATTCACTACTACGCAAAAGAAAGCAAAGGATGCGGCATGAGGACGACAGTCATTCTTAGGAGATGTATCCATGGATAAGCAATATAAAAAAGTAGTTAATTGGCTTGTCACAATTTATCTGATTCTCTTCTCTGCATCTCTGCTTATCTGGTTGTTTGTTTTTAAAGACAGCCCGCCATGGTCAATGTTTTTTAAAAGTTTGATCTTAATGTATGTGGGTTGTCAGAGCTTCAAACTGTACAAGTTTGCAAGGTATGCCCTTAAGATGGAGAGGAAAGAAAAAATACAGTTCACAGGTCATGATTGGACGATTCTTGAGATATGGTCGGTAATAACTTGTGGGATCTCCACGCTGGTTGGATTCAAATCCTGTATTCTGACAACAGTGCTGATTACTTTTAGTTTCACTCTTTATGCAATGATATGCAAAAAATATCATATCTGAATCATAGTATTGACTTTTAAGCACTATAAATTATCGTATTAAGAGCATTTGATGTTAAATTGTGAACTGCTACTTGTCAAGTAGCCAGTTGAAAAAATAAAAATAATTGTATTTTGACCACTGGGGAAGATTTTCTCCAGTGGTGTTTTTATGCGGCAAGCGGATACTGTTGATGCTTTTACATAGTTGTCAGAATACCCAGCTTTCTCTGGTATCTGTTGTTGTAATAGTATATATACTGTTCAATCATTGTAATGACTGCCTCTCTGCTCTGAAATTTGCGTTTGTAGTAGCGTTCCCATTTCAGGATCTCCCAAAACCCTTCCATAGGGTCGTTGTCGATGCATTTACCCACCCTGGACATGCTATGTGTCATCTGTTGTTTCAGAAGCTTCTCATGAAATTGACTGCCCGTGTACTGGAACCCTCCTGTCCGAATGAAAGATGGGATGGGCATCCGGTTCCAGCTCCACTGCCCGGTCAAAGGTATCGAATACGAGCTGGTTGTTATTGCTGTCACCGATCACATAGGAGACAATCCTCCTGTCGTACAAATCCAGTATCGCGCTCAGGTACATCTTTTTCTTCTCTAATCCTATGTAATATTTGAATTCAGTCACATCTGTGAGCCATTTTTCATTGGGCTTTTCAGACTTGAAATCCCGGTCAAGTATATTTGCTGCAATATGCCGGGGGTTCCTGTCGCTGATTGTGCAGCCTTCATTCCTGTATTTGATTGTTGATTTGATATTCAGAAACCTGCAGATACGGAGGATCCGGTTGTCACTGACGGCGATGCCGCAGTCCCTGAATATGTCATCCCTGATTCTGCGACAGCCTTTGTCCGGGCAGCTTTCATGGATGGCTTTTACTATCGGCACCAGCTTTTCGTTGAGCCTTTCATCATCAGGAATCAGCCTGTGGCACCATTTGTAATAAGAGGGCCTTGGGATTCCTGCAACTGCACAAAGCTCCGTAACGCTTGCGGCTTCTGATCCGTTAAGTTCCTTTATTGTCATATATGTGTATTCGTGTCTGACGCGCCCTAGTACCGCCTCCTCTCTATCTCGTCCCATTTTTTTAAGAAGAGATTCTCCAATTCCTTTCGTTTCACCTGGGCTTTTAAGATTCTGTTTTCAGCCCGGAGCTTTTCAGTATCACTCATTTCCTCCATGGGCTTACTCCGGCCCCGTTTATGAATAAGGCCGTCAATACCTGCTGCTTCGTGTTTGCGTACCCAGGAATATACCTGTTGGTACGAAACTCCAAACTGGCGTGATATTCCATCATAATCCAGTCCGCTGCGCACGCATTCCTCTACGATATGGATTCGTTCATCCAACGTTGTTTTTCTGCCTTTAGTCATGATTTTCCCCTTTCCGCCCGATGATGGTTCTAACTCATGACCATTATACAACAATATCCATCGATGTAGTGTACTGGCTGCTGGAATCTTGAACTTTTTGCAGGTGTCTCTTTTCGAATGGCCGGAATGCAAACAGTAAACTACTGCCTCTGTCTTAAATTTGAGTGGATAATGTTTGTTTCCGGAATGTTCAAAGGCTTCCATTCCCCTACTTTCATAATTAGGCACCAGTTGCATATGGTGCTGTACCCAATGCCCATGGATGCTGCTATGGATGCACATGATTCTCCTTTTTCAAAATGGCGTTTTACTGCCTTGACTCCTTCTTCGATAGAAATATTACGCATAGAAAACCTCCCAGGTAAACAGTTTTTGTTTTTCAACTGTCTACCTGGGAGGTAGCATATCATTGTGATAGCAGAAGGTGCTCTTTTTCAGTATATAGTAGAATTATAACGGAAATATGTTGGTTCCCTGTTAAATGTGTATAAACGTAGGAAAAAACTACACAGCAAGGTCTATACGCTGTCTGGCGGAGAGCAGCAGCGCATCGCTTTGGCGCGGCTTTTCCTGAAAAAATGCAATATCATTTTGGCAGACGAGCCAACAGGGTCACTGGATAAGAGAAACGCAGAGATGGTCATGGATATCCTGAGCGACCTGAACCAGAGAGGGAAGACAGTTATCCTGGTCACCCATGATGAACAGATCAGACAGATGGCGAGGAGAGTAATTTCATTGTAATTGCTTTTAAATAATTCGTAGAAATTTGGGCAAACAAATAAAATTGAAGTATTTCTATCCACATGATACAATAATTGTAACACAACAATCCCCATATGTTGAGGGAGGTGATGGCAGTGATTGAGAAGAATTTCTTTGGTGAGGGTAAAAATATTGAATTTAAAAGAGAGATACTGAAGAAGCACGAAAAATTTTTAAAGGATATAGTAGCTTTTTCCAATTGTACTGGGGGGGAAAAGTGATTCTCGGTATTGAAGATGCTGATCATACTGTTTGTGGCATTGGAGATATAAACCCATTCAAACTATCCGATGATATTTCTAATATGATATCAGATGCTTGTACGCCGCAAATCAATCCCGATATCACAGTTCAGACTTTGGAAGGGAAAACAATTCTTGTAGTTGACATCTTGCCCGGGCGCTTTCAACCATATTATCTGAAAGCAATGGGAAAAGATGCATCCACATATGTCAGAATTAATGGAACTAGTCGTCCGGCAGATTTCAGAACGTTGCAGGAGTTAGAACTGGAAGGGCAGCATATTTATTACGATTCCATGCAGGAAATTGGAATGGAATTCGACCAAGCAAAGGCGTTAAAGCTATGTGAAGCCATGAAGCAGATTGCCTTAGAAGCTTGCAAGACAGAAGATGTATATGTTGAAAGAAGCAAAGACGACAAAGACATTTATCAGGAATATTGAGAAAGTATTCTCCTGTATTGGCACAGAAGTTTTCAAGCAGTCTGATGTCATGGAATGTCTTGCATGTTCCAAGACAAAAGCTGCAAATGTGATCAATGCGATGAAGCAGGCAGGGATTATCACGAAGGTGACGGGTCTGGGGCCTGGAAGATATCGCTTTGTTTAACAAGACAAAAGGATGGGATATTTACCCATCCTCTTTTTGATTCTCAACTATTTCATCGCAATGGCTTCAATCTCGACCATAGCGCCTTTTGGCAGGGCGCCGACTTGAAATGCGGATCTGGAAGGATATGCGCCTTCGGTAAAGTAGGCAGCGTATACCTCGTTCATCTTCGCAAAATTACCCATATCTGACAAGAAGCAAGTGGTCTTTATGACTTTATCCATCCCGGAGCCGGCTTCTTCCAATATCGCTTTGATGTTTTCAAGGGACTGCTTTGTCTGCTCCTCGATACCGCCTTCCACCAGTTCACCAGTTGCTGGGTCGATAGGTACCTGGCCGGATGTAAAGATGAAGCCGTCTACAATATTTGCCTGTGCATATGGTCCGATAGCAGCAGGCGCTTTTTCAGTTGCAACAATTTTTCTCATTTTTGTATCTCCTTTATTTTTCTAATCCTAATTCAATAAACTTGCGCAGTTCCGAGAGGGAAATCTTTTGCAGTCTGCATTTTCCTATGGACTCGGGCACTACCATGGTAATCTTGTCTCCCGATATCTTTTTGTCCATCAGCGCATAGTGATAAAGTTCATCCGCATCATAAGTTACGGAAAGATCAAATCCCATTTCTGTCAAAATTTTAGTCAGGGAACCACTGATATCCACGTTGGTTAAATTTGATTTATATGCAGCTCTGGCTTCGACAACCATACCCTTCGCCACGGCTTGTCCGTGAGAAATAGAAAAGGCACTGAGTTTTTCGACGCCGTGCCCCACGGTGTGCCCGAAGTTGAGAAGCTGTCTGAGACCGACGTCCCTTTCGTCGGCCTCCACCACGGACTTCTTGATGGAGACGCACCGCTCGATGACGTACTCATAGTCGTTGGCTTTGATGTGGTCGATCAAAGTCTCTTCCGAGACGACAGCACTTTTGACGGCTTCTGCAATGCCGTCCATCAGTTTGACCGCCGGCAGACTGTCAAAGGTCTTGTAATCGCAGAGTACCATAGCTGGCTGCCAGAAAGCGCCAGCTAAGTTTTTGCCGCAGAGCAGATTGATTCCCGTTTTCCCGCCGACAGAGGCATCAATTGCGGACATATAAGTAGTAGGAATTTGAACATAGGGGATGCCGCGCATGTAGGTGGCTGCAGCAAAGCCCGCCATATCGCCGACAACGCCGCCGCCGAGAGCGACGATCGCGTCTGATCTTGTGAGCCCCTCGTCAGCCAGAGCCTCCAGAATATTCGAATAGGTGTTCAGGTTCTTTGAATGTTCCCCTGAAGGAAATACAATTTTAGAAGTTTGATATCCATGCTCCATCAGAGAGGTCAAAAGCACCTGAGCGTAGATATTGTTGACGGTACTGTCCGTGATTACACAGAGTTTGCAAGGGGGAATGCAGGTATTAATGTACATGCCTGCATCTTTGATCAAATCTTGTCCAATGATGATATCATAGGGTGTTGCTGTAGATACAACGAATTTTTTCATATTCTCTTGCTCCTAACATTAATTGGGCGAAGCCGTCTAAATTTACGGCTTGACGGCCATCACACAAAGCAGATGGCGGATCATTGTGCACTTCTACCATGATACCGTCACAGCCTGCGACGATGGCAGCGTGGGTAACTGGCGTAACGATGGAGGAGATTCCCGTTCCATGGCTGGGATCAGCCACCACTGGCAGATGGGTCAGCTCTTTGAGAAGGGGAATCGCATTGATATCAAAAGTGTTGCGAGTCATCGGCTCAAAGGTGCGGATGCCTCTTTCACACAATATGATATTTGGATTGCCATTGGTCAATATATATTCTGCGCTGTAGAGCAGTTCTTCGATCGTATTTCCGCTTCCCCGTTTCAACAAAATCGGCTTGTCCAATTTCCCCAAAGCCTCAAGCAGCGGATAGTTTTGCATATTTTTTGCTCCGACTTGGATTAGATCGACGTCCTTAAAAAGTGGAATATCGGCAATCTCCATGATTTCTGATACGACAGGGAGTCCGGTCATGCGTCCGGCTTCCAGCAGATATTCAAGACCTTCTGGACCCAGACCACGGAAAGTATAAGGAGAAGTTCTTGGCTTATAGGCCCCGCCCCGCAGCAGATCAGCGCCAGAGGCTTTCACCGCCTCAGCAATGGTAAAAAGCTGTTCTTCTGATTCGATGGTGCAGGGACCTGCGATGGCTGTCAGGCTTCCATCACCAAAACAAATTTTACCAATATTTACCACAGTATTCTGCGGATGTTTTTTTCGGGAAGCCAATAATTCCATGACAAAAAAATTTCCTTCTATGTTATACTATACACTAGCGAATAATCAAATTGTAACATATTTTCCTGCAATTTGCAAAATCTATACGGGGGTGGAGAAGATTAAAAAGTTTTTAAGGAGACTGCTATTTTTGGTCATCTGTGTTGCGGTCCTCATGGGTATCGTGGGAATGATGATCAATAATCATGTGGTCAATGAGGAAAAGGACAAGATTGCTTACACAATCAACGAAAATAAAGACACCTTTTTAAACACGGAAATAAATAAAATGAAAGACTTTGGCGCAGACTGTATTATGATACTGGGCGCAGGCATCAAAGACGACGAGACGCCCACGCCGATGCTGAAAGACCGGCTGGACACTGGAATTATGTTGTATCAGGCAGGTGCTGCGTCAAAGATTCTTCTTACTGGTGATAATGGTTCAAAGGAACACAACGAAATACATGTCATGCTGAATTATGTCAAAGCTGCAGGCGTACCAGAGGAAGATATCTTCTGTGATCATGCGGGATTTTCGACCTACGATTCTATGTACAGGGCGAAGAAAATCTTCCAGGTCAGCAACTTGATTGTCGTGACACAGACTTACCATCAATACAGATCCTTATACATAGGGGAAAAGCTGGGACTTCACGTTATGGGCATCGCATCCGATCAGATGAAGTATGCGGGGCAGCCTGTCCGTGAGGTGAGAGAGGTTCTTGCGAGAGTAAAGGATGTATTTAAAGTCATGATCAAATCAAAATCTATTTTAGGCGGGGAAGTCATACCGATTAACGGCAGTGGCATTTCCAGCCACGGGGAGTAAAGGGAATGGGATACGAATTATATGAGCTGCTGCTCTTATTTTCCATCTATTCGATCATCGGATGGGGGATAGGGGTCTGCGGCTCTGCACTGACAAAGGGAATCTATGAAAATCACGGTATTTGTAGAGGACCGTATTGTCCATCCTATGGATTAGGAGCGCTTGTCATTCTTTTTGTAATGAGTTATCTGACTCAATTCAATGTGCCACTGACAGCCTTTTTATCGGGATTGGCGGTCGGCACGATTTTAGAAATTGTAGTGATGGGCTGTGTCAACGGACTCTGTGGCGGAAAGCTGCTCGCATTTCGCTGGTATCATCCGCTGCTCATGGGCGCTGGCAGTGTTATTCTGGTCTGTCATCTGAACCCACTGCTCACTGTGGTGATTAGGAGGATTTCTCCGTGGCTCCACTTCGCATTTTTAATTCTCTACTGGCTGTTTTTTGCATCACAGTTCATCGAAGGGATCTCTAAGATGATGCGATTCAAAAAACGTAGCACAATTCAATAAAGCTTTGAATAAGATAATGGAGGGCCAATGGTCCTCCATTTTGTTTTTTCATATGAGGTGAAGCAGATGATATATTTCGATAACGGCGCAACTTCTTTTCCAAAACCCAGAGGCATGAGTGCGGAAATGGAGGACTGCATACTGAACTACTGCGGAAATCCCGGCAGGTCAGGACATTATATGTCCATGAAGACAGGAGAAAAAGTATACGAAGCGAGAAAAAGCATCGCCAGGATTTTTAATATCAAGGACCCGGGGCGGCTGACATTTACAAAGAATACAACAGAAGCATTAAACGCAGGCCTGATCGGCTTTCTAAAAGAGGGGGATCACGTAGTAACGACTTCTATGGAACACAATTCTGTGCTGCGGCCTCTTAAACAACTGGAAGAAGCAGGTGTCAGTCATACAATTGTCAAAGGAGACGAGGAAGGATTTGTTTCGGCAGAGTCTGTCCGCTCAGCTATCACCGAGGCGACGAGGCTGATCGTGGTTACGGGTGCGTCTAATGTGACGGGAACGATCATGCCGATCGAACAAATCGGCAGACTGGCAGCGCGAAACAATATCCCCCTTATGCTGGACGCGGCACAATGCGGCGGCTGTATGCCCATCGATGTGGAAAAATGTAATATATCCATGCTGGCATTTCCAGGACACAAAGGCCTCCTGGGTCCCCTGGGCACAGGCGCCCTTTACGTTGCACCAGGTGTTGAAATCAAGCCTTTGATCTGCGGCGGTACCGGAACAGAATCCAGAAGCCGCGTCCAGCCTTTTGACTTTCCCGAAGGCTATGAGTCCGGCACGATCAACGCGCCTGGCATCATCGGGCTGGGGTACAGCGCCAGATTTATTGAAAAAGTGGGCATCCAGACCATAGAGTTTTACGAGAGGGAGCTGATCAGACGTTTTGACGACAGAATCAGAAATATGGACTTTGTCGATATGTACGGACCTGTACCAGCTGGAAAGACGGGCATCAGTCTGTTCAATATCAGAAATGTAGAGTGTGAAGAGGTCACAGCATTGCTGAACAGGGACTACGGGATTGCGGTGCGAGGCGGATATCACTGTGCAGGGCTTGCACACAAGACCATCGGTACTTGGGAAACCGGCGCAGTGAGGCTCAGCGTAGGTCCGTTCAACACCCGCAGGGAGATTGACAGAGCAGTAGATGCTGTATGGAAAATAGGTAAAAAGATGCAGTGATATCTAATCTGAATCATATTGACAGGAGACACCTTGGTCGCATATAATAATTAGAATGTGACAGGGTGTCATTTTGCTGTTACGAAAGGGAAGATTTATGCCAAAAGAAACATTTTATAATTTACCAGAAGAGAAACGAAAACGGATTCTCGATGCGGCGGCAGACGAAATCGTGCGGGTGCCGGCCAGCGAGATGTCTATCAACAAAATCATACAGAAAGCGGATATTTCCAGGGGAAGCTTTTATCAGTATTTTGACGATAAGCACGACCTGATTCAGTACATGCTTTCTGACTACATAAACATCTTAAAGGATGGGATCAGAGACAGCCTGCGAATCTGCAAGGGGGATATCTTTGCCGCGGTCAGCCGGGTGCTGGACGGTGTGATCGTCCTGGGCAGAGACGAACGAAATCAACAGGGGATGAAAAATATCATCGGAGAAGCGGATAAGAATGAATGTACTTTGGACTTCATACTGAGCCTTCAAAATGAAATTGTTGAGATTCTCGTGGAGGGAACGGACAGAACCCTGCTGAAAAACGGGGAAGACGGTGAGCTGATTTTATTAGCACGGCTGCTTTTCCTATTATTGAAGAATGCAGCAGCAGAATGCCTGCACGATATCAGGCATGCAGACAGAGTAAGAGCAGAATTTTCAGGTCAGATGGAATTGATCAAGCGAGGAACAGAGAGGGGAAATTGATGTCTAAGTTTAGTGTTAAGAAGCCGTTTACCGTATTTGTAGCGGTCGTTATCATCCTGGTTACAGGAATTGTGTCCTATACCAAGATGACGCCGGATTTATTTCCGAATATTGACATGCCATATGTCATTGTTGTGACCCCATATGCCGGGGCGACGCCAGAAAAAGTAGAAAACAATGTCACAAAGCCTTTGGAACAGAGGCTGGCGACTTTGACGGATATCAAGAATCTGCAGTCCGTTTCTAACGCCAACTACTCTATGGTGATGCTGGAGTTTGAAGACAGCGTCAATATGGATACAGTATCCTCGGATATTTTACAGAAGATCAATTTGGTAGAAGGCAATTGGGAAGACGCCGTCGGCACACCGACCATCATGAAGCTTAATCCCAACATGATTCCAGTCAGTGTAGCTGCAGTAGATTACAAAGGAAAGGACAGGGCGGAGCTCTCTTCCTTTGTCAGTGACACTTTGATGAATCAGCTGGAAGGTACGACGGGAGTTGCCAGCATTGACACTTCTGGAATTCTGGAGGAAAAGGTCAATGTGGTCATCAGCCAGAACAAGATTGACAAGATCAACAACAAAATTCTCGCCAGCGTCAACAGCCAGCTTGCCAGCGCTCAGAGTGAGCTGGATGCACAGAAGGGAAAGGTACAGCAGGGCAAAAGCCAGCTAGCCGATCAGCAGAAGAAAATCGATGATGGGAAGGCACAGCTTGAGAAAGCGAAAGCCCAGCTGGAAGAAGGAAAGCCGTTCCTTCCAGAAGAGCAGTACAAGGAACAGGCACAAAAACTTGCAAAGACAGAGAAGCAGTTATCCACCGCCGAGGGGAAAATAAAGACAGCGAAAAGTGAAATCTCTCAGGCAGAAGGGCAGTTGAAAACAGCCCAGGCACAGCTTGATTCCCAGGCACAGTCGGCAAGAGAGCAGGCGAAGATTGGCGACAAGATCACGACCGAAATGATTTCTGGGATTCTGCAGGGACAGAATTTTTCTATGCCAGCCGGTTACGTGGAAGAGGGCGGAACGAACTACCTGGTCAGCGTAGGTGACGATGTGTCAACCGAGCAGCAGGCGAAAAATCTTTTTCTCTTTGACTCCGGCGTGGACAGTGTAGGCAAGATTTATTTGAAAGACGTGGCAGATGTATTTATGAGCGATAATGCTGACAACCTCTACGCAAAGATTAACGGAGAGGACGGCGTTGTCTTATCATTTTCAAAGCAGTCAAACTATGCCACAGCGGAGGTCTGTGAAAACATACAGAATAAATTTACAGAACTGAGCAAGGAGCACGACGGCCTGCACTTTACCAGTCTGATGGATCAGGGTGATTACATAAGGCTCGTAGTTAACTCCATACTCAGCAGCTTATTGTGGGGAGCACTGTTTGCGATCTTGATTCTGTTCCTCTTCCTCAGAGGCATCAAACCGACGATCATTACCTTGTGCAGTATTCCAATCAGTATCATCTTTGCCATTTTACTGATGTATTTCTCAGGGATCAGCATCAATCTGATTTCAATGTCGGGTCTTGCTGTATCTGTCGGTATGCTGGTGGATAACTCCGTAGTCGTCATTGAAAACACGGTCAGATTGCGCAGGCAGGGTGTTCCAGCGCCGAAAGCGGCAGTGGCAGGCGCAAAGCAGGTCAGTGCAGCGATTACAGCCTCTACGCTAACGACAATCTGCGTATTCGTACCTATCATATTTACCGATGGATTGACCAGGCAGTTGTTTACTGATATGGCATTGACTGTAGCATATACGCTGATAGCCAGCTTGATTATCGCTCTGACTCTTGTACCTGCCATGTCGTCAAAACTGTTGGTAAACACCAAAGAGACAGAAGGCAGGTACTATCTGGCAGTATTGAAAAAGTATGAACAGTCCATCACTTACGTATTGAAACATAAGGCACCGATTCTGCTCCTGGCAGTGATTCTCCTAGTCGGCAGTATATACTTCAGCCTGCAGAGAGGCTTCATTTTCATGCCGGAGATGAGTTCACCACAGATTCAGGCAACGATGGAGATGCCGAAGGGAAGCAGTCTGGAGGAGACAAAAGAAACCGCGGATGCAGCCATTAAAAAGATAGAAACGATCAAGGATGTCGATACGGTAGGCGCGATTTTGTCAACAGGCGGCATGATGGGCGGCGGAACTTCTCAGGCCACCGTTTCCTTCTATATCATGCTGAAAGAGGAAATGGAACACACGAGCACCTGGGTGGCTGACAAAATCAACGATGCATGTAAAGACCTGAAAGGCGTCGTGACTGCTTCAGGCTCTTCTACCAGTGATTTTACCACTGCCCTTGGAGGCTCCGGCGTTTCCATCAACGTATACAGTGCAGATCTGGATCACCTGCAGGAGACCGCAAAGGGAATCAGTGCTGAACTGGCAAAGGTAAAGGGCATCGACGAAGTAGAGAGTGGTATCCAGGAGTCAGATAAAGAATATCACTTTGTCGTAAAAAAGACGGCTGCCATGAAACGAGGTCTGACGGTGGCCCAGGTTTATACGGCTATTGTAGATGCCATGACCTATGAGGACAAGGCGACGACAGTGACATGGCAGGACAACGACTATGACGTGGTGGTTTCTTCTGAACAGAAGGAAGCTTTGACGCCAAAGGAAATGAAAAATCTAACTTTGACCGTCAAAGATGCAGACGGTAAAGAGCAGAAGATTAAACTGAATGACATTGCAAAGCTGGAGGAAAAAGAGACCCTGAAATCCATCGGCCGCGACAATCAGAGCAGGTATCTCAATGTGACGGGCACTTTGAAAGAAGGTTACAATGTAACAAAGGTAACTTCTGCGGCGGAGAAAGCGATTGAGAAATACGAACTGCCAAAGGGCACGACGATAGAGTTTACAGGGGAGAATGAGACCATCATGGACGCGATGGAAGACTTAGTTCTGATGTTGATCTTGGGAATCCTCTTCGTCTACTTGATCATGGTGGCTCAATTCCAGTCGTTGAAGTCACCGTTCATCATCATGTTCACCATACCGCTGGCCTTTACTGGCGGTCTGCTGGCCCTTTTAATCACGGGCAAGGAAATCAGTGTCATCGCCATGATCGGCATGGTCATGCTGACGGGGATTATCGTAAACAACGGTATCGTTTTGGTCGACTATATCAATCAGTTGAGAGCAGCGGGCGCGGCCAAGAAAGAAGCGATTATAGAAGCTGGTATGACGAGGATGAGACCGATTTTGATGACGTCTCTGACAACGATTCTCGGTCTGATTGTGATGGCCTTCGGCAATTCGTCGGGTACAGATATGATGCAGCCCGTAGCCTTAGTCTGCATTGGCGGATTAATTTATGCAACTTTATTAACGCTCTATATTGTTCCGGTCATTTATGATATAATGAACGGCGAGGAGTATAAACACCTTTCAGATGAAGATCTGGATATCAGTAATATTTAATTTGGAGGTCATAGAGAGTGAAATTATTTGACAACAAAGTACAAGAAAGGAAGTACAATGTCCTTCGAGAAGTTGCCATTCAGACATGGCGTGGCAACGATGTTTTTGCAGAGTTTAACGAAATTTCCAGCAAGGTCATTCCAAAGGATGAACCGCCTCAGAGATGCTGCATCTATAAGGACAGAGCAGTCATCGCTGAACGAATCAGATTGGCTATCGGAGGAAGCAGAAAAGCCAGCGGTGTCGTACAGGTCATCGACATTGCCTGCGACGAATGTCCAGAGGCCGGATATGTTGTAACAGATCTTTGCCGAGGCTGTCTGGCCCACGGCTGCATCGACGCCTGTAAATTGGGCGCGATTACAATCGATTCCAAACATCATGCACATATTGACAAAAATAAGTGTGTGGACTGCGGCAGATGTGCCACAGCCTGCAAATACAGCGCAATACATAATTTCCAGAGACCGTGCGAGAACGCCTGCAAAGTCAAGGCGATTTCCATGGGTCCTGGCGGCGAGGCAATGATTGATTACGACAAATGTATCAGCTGCGGTACCTGTGTATACCACTGTCCGTTCGGCGCCACCGTTGACGTATCCAGCATCGTGGACGTCATCAACTCCCTCAAGGAGAGCACGCGCAAGGACGCGAACAATCCGACAATCGCCATCGTAGCACCATCCATCGCCAGCCAGTTCCTCTATGCTAACCTGGGACAGGTCATTACCGGCATCAAAAAGCTGGGATTTGCACAGGTTCTCGAGGTAGCACTGGGCGCAGACATGGTAGCGACAAAGGAAGCACAGGAACTGGTAGAAAAGGGATTCCTGACATCTTCCTGCTGTCCGGCATTCGTAAAATACATCGAAACCAAATATCCCGGCCTGAGGGAGAAGATTTCTCATAACTTCTCACCGATGGCCGAACTGGCGAAGTTCATCAAAGAAGGACATCCGGAATCGACGATTGTATTTATCGGACCTTGCATCGCAAAGAAGGCGGAAGTCAGAAAGCCGGAAGTCCGCAAGTACATCGATTATGCGATTACCTTTGAAGAACTGCAGGCCCTCTTCGACAGCAGAGACATTCTTCTGCGGGAACAGGAAGAGACGGAATGGAACCAGGCGTCCTATTATGGCAGAATTTTCGCCAAATCCGGCGGACTTGCCGAAGCAGTCACGCAGGCTCTGAAGGAACTGGACATTCACGATTTCGAATTTAATCCGATTGTCTGTGACGGCATCGACAAGTGCAAACAGGCATTGGCCAGGGCAGATAAGGGCGTCTTACCGAATAACTTTATTGAAGGTATGGCATGTATCGGCGGCTGTGTCGGCGGATCTGGAAATCTGGTTCGTTATGACGATGCGGCAGAAGAAATCGAAGAGCATAGTGAAGAGGCTACGGCAACAGAAATCCTGCCAAACGTGAAGAAGACGATTAATATCTTATAAAGAAAATGTGCGCTGCATCAGGTTTGATGTTGCATGCAATATACAAGGGCGTATCGAGAAAATCAGGTATGCCCTTTTTGTTTGGACGCAAATTGAAAAGTCTGACGCTTTGTTTAATTTCGTGATAAAATAGAAACGATTGGGCTTGATGTCTAATTTATAGAATCGCAGGTGATACAAATGTCTATTGGAATCTTACATATTATCGGAATTGTCATGACCATCGCCTTGATTATCGGCGTCGGAATTTACTCTGGGACGAAGGTGAGTGGGGAGGGGGATTTTTCAACCGGCAGCGGTGCTGCAGGACCTTGGATCGTGTGCGGCACGATTATGGGCGCCCTTGTCAGCGGTCAGGCCACCATCGGTACAGCGCAGCTCGCCTATCTTTACGGATTGTCGGCCTGGTGGTTTACGCTTGGCTCAGGCATTGGATGTGCAATTTTGGCATGGGGATATGCAAAGCCGATGCGTCAATCGGGTGCCACGACTTTGATGGAAGTGATCGCAAAGGAATATGGCCCACGGGCGGAAGGCGTTGGATCGGTACTGAGCTCTATCGGAATTATCATCAGCATCATCTCTCAGGTCGTTTCGGCATGCGCGCTGCTGACCACGTTATTCGATATCAACAAGTGGCTTGCTATTAGCATTGCCGCCGCATTGATGATGGTCTACGTCGTCTTTGGCGGTGTCTGGGGTGCGGGTATGGGCGGTATTGTAAAGCTGCTGCTTCTCTATGGGGTCTCCATCATCGGATTGTTTCTTGTACTGGTGATGACGAAGGGAGTCAGTGGTTTGTTGGAATTACTGGATCACACATTGCTTCGGACTGAAGTCGGAAGCCTCTACAATCTCGCAAGTACAAGTGACGTCGATCAGCAATATATGAACCTGACAGCCCGTGGCATATCAAAGGATGTCGGTTCCGGAATTTCACTGGTTCTCGGCGTCTTGTCCACACAGACTTATGCACAGGCCATCTGGTCTGCTAAAACAGACGACAAAGCTCGTAAAGGTTCGCTGTTGGCAGCTTTTCTGATTCCGCCGATCGGCATCGCCTGCATTGCAATCGGGCTGTTCATGCGGGGACACTGTATCACAGCTGAGGAAGTGAGGCAGTTGGCAGAAATGGGGAAATCTATTCCGCAGGGGTTGATTCAGCTGGATTCTACGGCGCAGGTGTTTCCCGCCTTTGTCGTTCATTATATGCCGAAGCTGATCGGCGGTATGGCACTAGGCACGCTTTTGATCACCATTGTCGGCGGCGGAGCGGGATTGTCACTGGGCGTTTCCGTAATTTTAGTAGAGGATATTTTCGCCAGGATATCTGACAAAATAAATGAGGAAAGAAACAAACTGTTTGTAACGCGGATCACGATTGTTTTGGTGCTTTTGGCAGCTGCCTTGATCGGAGGGGCGTCTTCCGATGCCATTATCAACGATATGGGGTTTCTTTCCATGGGTTTGCGAGGTGCCGTCGTGGTATTGCCGTTTAGCTGCGCATTATTCCTGAAAGGAAGAATCAAAGGAACGGCTGTCCTGTCCTCGATGATCGCAGGACCCGCAGCAGTCATCGCAGGGAATCTGATTGGCCTGCCCTTTGATCCGCTGTTTTTAGGGATTGCAGCCAATATCGCGTGCTGCATGGCGGGGTATAGAAGGATTTAATGGTGGGCAATTACATGAAATTGAATTATACGTTATTCTATGTTATGATGGTGTAAAATAGTTCATTATAGGAGGCGCATATGCAATGTTGATTCTGCACAAAAGAAAGCAGGCTTGCTTTTAAAAAATATCCAGTCCTTTCAAAGAAAAAATATCCGCAGCATATTACAAGAAATATACAATACAGATTGTGATGAGGCTATGCATTCTACGAATTTCAAAAGGTGTGTCATGTATTTGGATTTAATCGAGAACAATTGAGAAAGGGAAAAGCCAATGAACATTTCCTGGTACACACCAGAAACATCATTGGCCTTTCGCAATCGTTTTCAATATAAGGATATTACAACATATATCCTTTTAATAATCTTAAATATCAAAAGTTCTTTTTGATTGAGACTATCATAACATATTTTGCCCATGAATACAAGATAAATTAATATTATCCTAACTTGCCGTGTACTGCTTACCATGAAACAAAAAACATGGATACAATGAAAACAAGGGTGAGAAGTGATACGGAAAGTCAAGATTAAGCAGCAAAAGGGATAGCCAATAACTGCAGACTAGAGGAGACAGACCCGTGGAAATCAGACAATTATATTACGTGTTGGAAGTAGCAAAGTTCAACAGTTTTTCAAAGGCGGCAAATGCACAGTTTATCACGCAGCCGGCCATATCACAGCAGATCAATGCGCTGGAGGAGGAACTGCAGGTCAAACTATTCAAACGGGATACCCACAGCGTGGCTTTGACGAAGGAAGGCGAAAAATTCTGCGCTTACGCAAAAGACGTGGTGGAATCGATAGACAGATTGATGGCCGCGTTTAACCAGAGCACTACCAAGGATAAGACAGTGATAAAAATTGGAGTATTTCCATTTTATAAGGCAGCGGGACTCACCCCGGTGATCAATTCTTTTTTTGCTGCAAACCACAACGTCATTGGCAGTATTAAAGTAGAAGAAAATTACCAGGCATATGAAAAACTAGAAACGGGGGAGCTGGACTTTGCGATTCTCAAGGCCAGCCTGGAGGACATCCCCAAATCCGGGGTGAAATATGAGATATTGCAAAAGGATAACTATGAAAATCAGGAAATTGCTGCAATTCCGATTGAACCGAAGCAGGAGATTCTGACCTTTCTCGCTTATCCGAGAAAGCGGCGGCTGACAGGGGCGTATCTGGCTTTTAAGAACCATGTGATAGGGGCTTTTAAGAAGTAAGAATCTGGCCTGTTTCTTGCATTGTTGTATAAGCGTACTTTTTCACATTTTAAATATATGATGTACTGGAAAGAGATTTTCCATGGGATGAGGTAAAGATGAATCACTACGACGCAAAAGCAATTGAATTATTGATGGACAGTATGAATCAGGGAATCGTGTACGTTGATGCTGCGCAGAAGATTCAGATCTGCAATAGAAAGGCGAAAGAGATCACGGGCATTGTCATAGATGCCCATGTGAGCCACGATGCCGGGCAGATTGCAGAGGGAGATATTGTCGTCATCGCAGATAATAAGCTGGGGGAAGACGACGGCAGCCTGGGCAGAGAGGAACTGGCGATGCTGAATATCTATGACATGGATATTCAAAGCGGGGATATGCTGGTGGCAGTCGGCGTATATAAGAATAAAAAGATTGAACCAGAATTCAAGTATCTCCGAGAACATCAGCTGCATATCCCCATGTGCCTTGACGTCAATTACTTTGGTTTTCATATTACGGCATCGATCGATACGGAGAAGAAAGAAACCCTGATTGTCGTCAATGACACCAGCTATAAGCTGAGCTACTATTCTTCTGTGGGCAATGTGGTGATCATCGACGGAACTACCGGAGATATCAAATTTTTTCAGGCCAAAGGATACAGTGTCAGAAACGAGGACGCAGGAAATCTTTTGAGGGGACAGCCTTTCTTTGGGAAGGATCCGAAGGATACCGACTTGGACGTCAACGGAAGGCGGTTCTTGGATCTCTTCGACCAGTCCGCATTGTCGGAGCGCCTCTTTGCCGTCCTGGCGGGGCAGGAAGAGCAGATCAGCAATCGTCTTTACGAGATCAACAAACGACCGTTCATCTGTAATATCGTACCGTGGCACAAGGCAGAGACACAGAACATCGAAGGTGTATTTTTGCTGATTCAGGATGCAGAACACCTGGAGAATTTGTTGGACGACAGAAATGAGATCATCAAACAGATAGAGGCGAAGAATGAGGATCAGGTAGAAATGGAGCTGTCTTATCCAGAAAACGCTTTTGAAGGGTTTGTGGGAAAAAGCCACAAGGCGCGAGAAGTGAAGTATATGGCTTATAAGGCTTCGAAGAATCGCTTTAATGTGATCATTACCGGAGAAAGCGGCACCGGAAAGTCCAAATTGGCAAGAGAAATCCACACGATGGCTAATCCGGGCGCACCCTTTGTGGAGGTCAACTGCAACGCCATCGCGCCGACCCTTTTTGAAAGCGAGCTTTTCGGTTATGTGGGAGGGGCGTTTACAGGAGCGAAGAGCGAAGGGAAGGTCGGCTTTTTTGAAGCGGCCGATGGAGGAACGATTTTCCTCGATGAAATCGGAGAAATCCCACTGGAGACGCAGGTGAAGCTGCTCCACGTGCTGCAGAACAAGATTATATACCGCGTCGGCTCGTTGAAACCGATCAAAGT
>UMIU01024925.1_pt1 | contig 32818 bp, 32 predicted proteins | sample 1965871 | NCBI WGS metagenome assembly UMIU01 (sample SAMEA4836132, study PRJEB28245) | human gut metagenome | biome: gut microbiome; material: fecal sample | place: Denmark | collected 2008
CCACTTGTGTTTTTGAATAATATGCACTATAATATAAAACATATTAATTAAAGTTTTTAGTCTAAATTAATATTATATGTGTCTAAGGAGGAAAACAGCATGGTTGAACTGATTGTAGGAAAGAAAGGCAAGGGCAAAACAAAAGTACTGTTAGATAAAGTAAATGGTGCAGTAAAAGAGGCAAATGGAAGTATTGTCTACTTAGACAAGAGCACAAAACATATGTATGAACTCAACAATAAAGTACGTCTTATTGATGTATCCGGATTCCCTATTAAGAATGCAGATGAATTTGTAGGATTTATCTGTGGTATCCTTTCTCAGGATCACGATCTTGAGCAGATTTATCTTGACAGTTTCCTTAAAGTAGCAAAATTGGAAGATAAAGACATTACAGGCACTCTGGGACAGTTAGATGAGATTGGTAAACAATTTAATGTTACTTTTGTAATTAGCGTATCTTTAGACAAAGAAGAGATTCCTGAAATGCTCCACGATAAGATCAGTGTAGCTTTATAACCATCTTTTATTATTAATACTAAAAACTACATAACATAAATAAAAAGGATACCTGTTAAAATATTTTCAGCAGATATCCTTTTTATTGCATTTTGCAATCATACCTGTTATCATGGAGAAACAATAAATATTAGGAGATGAGAGATAATGGAAGAATTATACAGAATAATTGAGCAAAAAATTAAAGATGCAGGATATCCAAGAGCAATTTTCGGTGAAACGGTTTACGGAGATATCTGCGACCAAATTGAGGGAAAAGAGAATGGTTCTTACGTTTTACTTTCTAAATTTGAAGATGATGTTATTTTCGAATATCATATTACTGTAATGGATGATGAATTCAATCTCGGTTTACTGATAATGCGTACTCCGGAAGGCGTATTTGAAACTGATTTTGATAAATAAAACGTTAAATCTTGAAATATTTGACAAAACCTATTCTTTAGCAAATGTTGCTGTGCGCTTTTTTGACGGAGAAATTGAACAGTGTTATGACTGCATGGATCATTTTTTAATTTCATGGAACAATTATCAAGTCAGATATTGTTCCATGAATAATTCAGGTTTAATCTTCGCGTAAATGTACCGCTGTAGCCGCTTTGCGGCGTCTTGCATCATCCATGGCTGCATAATGTTTCTTTGTGGTGTTTACATCTCTGTGACCTAATACATCGGCTACAAGGTAAATATCACCTGTTTCCTGATACAAAGTAGTACCGTAAGTACTGCGAAGCTTATGTGGTGTGATTTTTTTGGTGGTCGTGATGGCACATGCATATTTTTTTACCAGATTTTCAACAGCCTGAATACCAATTCTTTTTCGCTGGGTAGAGTAGAAGAGAGCGTGTTCATGACCAGATACAGGAACAATATTCTTACGAACTTCCAAGTACTTTTTCAGAGCTTTTTCTACCTCATTTCCAAAGTATACAACCATTTCATTTCCACCTTTTCGGGTGACTTTAATTCCATTATTTTTGAAATCAACATCTTCAATGTCAAGTCCCACACATTCAGATACACGTATTCCTGTGCCGAGCAGGAGAGTAACAATAGCAAGATCGCGTTCTTTTGTTTTTTCATAATAAACACGTTTCTGACCGGTAAGCTCATCGCCACAATGTTCTATATAATCCAATAACATGGCAACTTCATCAGCATCAAGACGGATGATGTTTTTTTCATGAGTTTTAGGAACATCTATAAGGACAGTTGGGTTCGTCTGGATAAATTCATGTTTATAATAATATGCATAAAAACTTCTTAAGGCAGAAATTTTTCTTTTCAGGCCACGTTCACCGTTGGTTTCCGTTTTATCGCCATTTTTATACACTTTAAGATATTCCTGATATTCCTCGATATCTATAGCTTTAAGCTGATCCAGCACATCAACAGTAAAATCTTTCATGGAATAGTCCTTAAAGGCAGGATTCTCATCCAGAAGAAACTGAAAAAATATCCGGATATCATACGCATAGGAAATGCGTGTCTTGGTAGTAGTAAGCGGATCCATAGCACGAAAATAATCCTTACAAAAATCAGGCAGTGTTTTCAAAACAGCACGAAGCTTCAAAATATTTGAAATATCGGTCTGTTCGTGGTAAGTGACTTTCTTGTTATCATTATAATAATCAATATATTTATCCATAAAAATCTCCTTAAAAATTATTTTTTGTATATTTTTCTGTAGTTGTTCATTTATATATAGATTTAAAACACATATTCAAATCTCAAAGTTGATAATGAATTGAAAAAAATACCTTTGTCAATAATCAAATTATATTACGGCACAAAAGCAGCTACATATTACATCTATATGAAAAACTCGCGTTTGTCGTATAGATATAGATAGAATGAAAAACCACTACTTTCGTGGTTTTTCATTCTACAGAGTCTTTATGTAACATACATTACACATAAGCTGTGATGATGCGATCCAGATCCGGAAGCTCCTTTTTGACAGAAATCAGTTTCCCATCTTTCAGGAAACAATGTCTGGAATAAGCAACTGTACAGATTTCATTTCTGGTTGTATTAAAAAATTCATAATTAAATTCCAGAGAAATTCCGTTATATTTCCTGATGCTGACGCGGATCTGGATGTCATCGTCGAAGAAAACCTGCTTCTTATATGTAACTGAAATTTCCACAACTGGGGAAATCACTTCCATTTCTTCTACTTTCTTATAGGCGAATCCCATCTGGTCCATATAACCGATTCTGGCTTCTTCCAACCATTTCACATAATTAGAGTGATGAATAATGCCCATCTGGTCTGTTTCATGGTATTGAGCTTTTCTATAATAAGTGTATATTTTTTCCGATTCTTCTTTCATAGTATATCATATATCCTTTTCAGTAAAAATTATAGCAATTCCATAAAATACTGTTCATTTATAATATCCCACGAAATATATTGCCAAGGACAGACAAAATGAACAGTAACATTAACAAAAGCAGTTATTCGGCGTAGAACTGCGTAGCGAAGCGGATGATTTTATCCGCCTGACTTTATGAAGGCTTCTTCACATAGTTCAGAGGGTTTTGATTTACTCCGTTTACCATAACTCCAAAATGAAGATGGGGACCAGTACTGTTTCCGGTGCTTCCTACATATCCGATGATATCACCTTTTTTGACCTTATCTCCTGCGCTCAGATTCGGGTTAAATTTAGACTGGTGCATATATTCTGTGATAAGTCCCTTTCCATCATGATTGATTTTTGTATAATATCCGGCACCGCCTGATGCTGATGGTGAAAGCATGGCAACAATGGTTCCGGAAGCTGCCGCATAGATGGGTGTGCCTGTAGGTGCAGGAATATCAATTCCCTTATGATTGGTGGAACCAATTCCACCAGGTGATTCCCGGTTGCCAAAATAGCTGCTTATGTAAGAGTAACTGGAATTTAAAGGCCATCTGAAAGAAATATTATTATTATAACCGGGAATAAGCACGCCGTTTTCCCCAACATAATTATCATCATCAATCCACTGATTTACAGCCAGAACACCTGTGGAAGTATTAAGATAATACTTCTCTCCGTCTACGGAAATCCATCCGGTTTTTCGTTCACCTGTGGACGGATCCATATAATATTTTCTTCCATTTACTGTCAGCCATCCAAAGGCCAGTATGCCGTCAGATTGCGCATAATAATAGGCATTATTTTTAATGATCCATTTGCTGCAGGCAAGCTTTCCATCGGATTCGAAATAATACTTTTTTCCGGAAGACGATTTCAGGATAACATCATCATAACGGATACCATTTGACTTTTTGAAATAGTATTTATTGCCGTTGATTGTCTGCCAGCCTGTAAGTAGTTTGCAGTCTGACTCCCGGAAATACCGGTAATAGGAATCCGTTTTGTAGAAACCTTTCACAAGCTTGCCGCTGGAAGCCGCATAGTAATAAGAACCATCTGTTTCCTTATACCATCCACTTCTGACCAGTTCCCCGGTAGTTCTGTGAAAGGAATACCAGATTCCCTTTATCTTCAGACGACCTTTGGCCATAGTACCTTTCGCCTGAAGATAATAAGTGGAATCTCCATTTTTATAGAAACAGTTTTTATACATCTTTCCCTTTTTATTAAAACAGTAATACACATTATTGACCTTATGAAGACCGGGGCGTATTACTCCGTCATTCCAGAAGTAGTATCTGTTTCCGGCAACTGTGGTGACCCAGCCGGTATGCATATATCCTTTTTTTTCATCAAAGAAATAAGTTTTTCTATTTACTGTCTGCCAGGCAGTAAGCATCTTTCCTTTTTCATTAAAGCAGTATTTTTTTCCGCTGATGGTCAGGATTCCGGCTTTGGCAGCCCCTGTCTTTCCGAAATAATATTTATTTCCTGCAGCACTTTTGTACCAGCCGGTAGCTTTTTTTCCGTTTTTATCGTAATAATACCAGCTTCCGTTTTTTTTCACAAATCCTGTCTGCTTTTTGGAAGCTGTTGCAGCCTGGACTGAGACAGAGAAAACGGAAAAGATTTCACTCTGAAGAGCCAGTGCCAGGACTAAAAGAAAAATTGTTAGATATAACTTTTTTTTCTTCATAATACACTCCTGTTTTTGTAGTTGTGAGGATCGGGAACAGTTATGCCTTTTCTTGTAAGCTATAGCTGGATTAAGATGCATTATTTCAGAGGATTGCTATAAATTGCAGTTTACTTATTTTGCTCACGCTTATTCTTTAATTCAACATATCTGTTCTTCAGAAACATCCCTGCTTTTTTGACGTATTCCCATATCACATGTAAAATCCTTAAAAGATATTTCCATACGGTTATGACAAGCCTGGAAAGAGGATTCCATATTTTCATAAAGAAATTGTTTTTTCTTGCTTCCAGTTCTTCCGGTGAAACCTTGTGTTTTTCTTCCTTGCGAAGCGGAAGTACTTCACCTGTCTGTTCATCCAGACAGTCAATATTTATATATGTCTCCTCTTCTGCCGGCATTTTTTTGTCATTAAGAGAATGATTGATCAGTCTCCAGATCAGAGCATAAAATACGGCAAATACAGGAACTCCTGCGATCATTCCCGGAACTCCGAAAAGACCGCCCCCGATCATGATGGCAACAATAACCATAAAACTGGAAAGTCCGGTAGATTCTCCGAGAATTTTCGGACCAAGGATATTTCCATCAAACTGTTGAAGAAGCAGGATAAAAATTGCAAAATACAGACCTTTTACAGGATCTACTACTAAAATAAGCAAAATACATGGAATGGCTCCGATGTAAGGACCAAAAAACGGAATGATATTTGTCACACCGATAATTACACTGATAAGAATCGGGTACGGCAAATCCAAAAGCAACATTCCAAAATAACACAAAATTCCAATAATAGCAGAATCCAGAAGTTTTCCGTATATGAAACCACCAAAAGTCTTGTCTGTAAAACGCATAACGCGTATAAGCATATTTGCCCATTTATGAGGCAATATAGCGTATACCATCATTTTGCTTTTGGCAACAAATTTCTCTTTGTCTGCAAGTACATACAAAGCTACAATGGCACCGATCAGAAAATTCTTCATAAAGATCAGGATATCAAAAATACCTGCTGAAACATTTTTTAGCATATCCTGCATCTGCGGAAGAATATCGGTAGTAAGATATTCCTGTGCCTTTGCAGAGTACTGGTTGATCACATCGAGCATTTCAGGATTCAGTTTCCATCCATGCTCAACAAATGAATTAAGCCACTTTTCAATAACTTTTACATAGTACGGAAAACTGTAAATAATACTCATGATACTTCGGATTAACTGAGGAAGCACCATCATCAGTAATGTGTAAATGATAATCCAGAACAGGAACATGGAAAAAAGGACACATCCCCATCGAATTGCCCGTTTTCCTTTTTTCTGTAACTTAATATTATGCTTTTTCAGTTGTGGATAGATCAGCTTCTGCTCAAAAAGGTTGATCAGCGGATTGAGAATATAGGCAAGGATTACACCATAGATAATAGGTGCCATAATTCCCAGAAAAGTTTTGATTCCCACGATCAGGGTTTTCATGTGAAAGATGCCATAATAAAACAGCATACTGGCGGCAATTACCAGAAAAGCGGTTACACCCCAGTGTAAATATCGGTTGTCCCAACGAAATTTCATAATGTCCTCCTTTTTAACATGGTATGATTATAGCATTTATTTTAATAAATGTCATGAAAATCTAATATATATTAAAAAAAATTATATCAGTCTTCGTCAGGCGGATAATTTTATCCAAAAAACAGATACTTTACCAACTATGTAAAGTATCTGTAAAAAGATAATTCTATTTATTTTTTATGGAATCAAAAATCTCAATTGCTTGAATGATTGCCTTGGTTGCACCGTCAATTCCAAGTTTGCTGCTGTCTACGCAGAGATTGTAGCTTGAAGCAGCTCCCCATTTCTTATTAGTGTAGTAATTATAGTAACTGGAACGGCTCTTGTCTGTCTTATTGATCATGTCTTTTGCTTCTTTGGCAGTTTTATTATGTTTCTGGGAAAGACGGTTAATCCTCCAGTCCGTATCTGCATGTACAAATACACTGAAACAGTCTTTATACTCTGCCAGTGCGTAATCTGCACATCTTCCGACCATGACGCAGGGACCTTCAGAGGCCAGTTTCTTGATTGCGTCAAACTGTGCAAGAAATACTTTGTGGTTCATAGGCATATCTGTAAATCCTGAAGAAGAATAGCCAAATGAGTAGGTATCCATTACCAGTGAATATAAAAAGCTGTTGGTTGGCTTTTCATCATGATTCTCAAAAAGTTCTTTACAGATTCCACTTTCATTTGCTGCATGTTCGAGAAGCTCTTTATCATAACATTTAATACCGAAATATTTGGCAACTTCCTGACCTATCTGTCTTCCGCCACTACCGTATTGACGACCAATTGTAATAATTGAACTTGTACTGTTCATAATCTGCACTCCCTTCTGTTACGTATTAGATAGAAATATTATACAATATTTCAAAAAAAATGCAAACTATTTTCGTAATCTTTCTAATAGTTTAACAAAATATTCAGGTAAAGGAGCTGTAAACTCCATATATTCGCCCGTTGATGGATGAACAAAGCCAAGAATCATTGCATGAAGTGTCTGTCCCTGCAGATGATAAGGATTTTTACCGGAACCGTACACTTCATCGCCCAGCAGTGGATGGCCGATACTTGTCATATGGACACGAATCTGATGCGTTCTGCCTGTTTCCAGACGGCATTCCACGTAAGTGGCATTTTTGAAACGTTCCAGAACTTTATAATGTGTGACAGCATCCTTGCCGTTTTTGTAATTGACAGCCATTTTTTTACGGTCAACCGGATGACGCCCGATGGGGCCTTCAATCGTGCCTTCATCATCTTTCAGTACGCCTGCTACGATTGCACGGTATCTGCGCCTGATAGAATGTTCTTTTAACTGTTCTGCCAGATTGCGGTGTGCATTATCATTCTTACATATAAGAAGTGCACCTGTGGTATCCTTATCGATTCTGTGGACGATACCAGGACGCAGGACACCATTGATTCCCGACAGATTATCCTTACAATGAAACATAATAGCATTTACCAGTGTTCCGGAAGTATGTCCGGCGCTGGGATGAACCACCATTCCCTTTGGCTTATTTACGATAAGTACATCATCATCTTCATAAAGAATATTCAGAGGGATATCTTCCGGAAGTATGTCCGGTTCTTTCATGTCAGGAACCATTACAGAGATCTCATCTCCTTCCTGGACCTTGTAGTTGGCTTTTACAGCAGAACCATTAACCATTATTTCCTGCTCTTTAAGCAGCTTTTGAATATAAGAACGTGACAGTTCTTCGTTTTTTTCAGAAAGATAGCGGTCAATCCGGATACCGGACTGACCGTCAGAAACCTGATAATTAAGAATTTCCATAATACTAATCCTTTTTTATTCTTAAGAAGTCATAATCTTCATCATTTTTGTATCTGAAACACACCAGTATGACAAGTAATATACCACTGCATACCACATACATATCCGCTATATTAAATACCGGAAAATCAATCAGTGAAAAGTAGATAAAATCCACAACATAGCCTCTGCATACTCTGTCAATAAAGTTTCCAAGAGCACCGGAAACCATTACCAGCGCAGTTACTGACAGCGACAGATAATATCTGTTTTTCGGGATTCTGGCATATACATAGATAAATACACCAAAAAACAAGAGGCACAAAATCACAAACACCGGAATTTTACCTTCAAACAATCCAAAGGCCATCCCACGATTTTCGAGATACCGTAATTGAAGAACACCGGGAATGAGAGAGATATCAGGCTGACCTTTTAAGCGAGTCAGAACAAGTGATTTGCTTCCCTGATCTAACAGTGTCAGCAAAAGGATAATAATACAGCCTTTGACCCAGTGCATACATGAAGACCCGGAAGAAGTGGCTGTCATATCAGAATCTCCCGGATTGCCTGAAGCAATTCCTCATCTGTGACAGTTTTGTCTATAAAACTTTTACCGATTCCATTCATAAGGATAAATTTAATATGACCGGCCTCCATTTTTTTGTCTTTTTTTGTTGCTGCCAGGACATCTCCCGCATTCAGTGAATTAACAGAAAGAGGAAGGTTGTAAGAATGGCATCCTTTTCTGATCTCTTCATATTCTTCTTTGGTCAGTAATCCTCTCATCATGGAAAGATAGGCAGCAGCGATCAGACCAACTCCAACGCACTGTCCATGAAGCAGCTGAAAGTCTTTCAATTTTTCGACTGCATGTCCGATTGTGTGACCAAGATTTAAAAGTGCACGTTCTCCCTGCTCCTTCGGATCACGCTCTACCACACCTGCCTTGATCTCACAGCATCTTCGGATCATTCTGGAAAGCATACTCAGATCCAGTTTGCTGATTTCAGGCTGATTTTTACATACAAAACGGAAGAACTCTTCATCGCAGATCAGTCCTGTCTTAAGAATTTCACCCATTCCACAGGTGAATTCCCGGTCCGGAAGAGATTGCAGGGTACTCATATTCATATATACAAGACGCGGCTGATGGAAAGCTCCTACCATGTTTTTGTACTGAAGGAAGTCAACACCTGTTTTACCTCCTACGCTGCTGTCAACCTGTGCCAGAAGCGTAGTAGGAACCTGGATAAAATCAATCCCTCTCAGGTAAGTGGAAGCTCCGAAACCGGTCAGATCACCTACAACACCGCCACCCAGCGCAACCAGCAGACCTTTTCTGTCCATTTCATTTTCAATCAAAGTTTTATATAATTCCTGTACTGTATTCAGGTTTTTGTTCTTTTCACCAGCTTCAAATACAAAAGAGAATACTTCAGAGGAAATTTTCTGAAGAGCTGATTTAACTGCATCATGATAAAGAGGTGCAACATGACTGTCTGTCACAATACAGATTTTCCGGTTTTCCAGTCCTTCTTCTCTGATCGCGCCGGCAAGATCCTGAAAGTCATTTTTAAAATAAATAGGATAATGGAAATCTCCTTCCCGTTTTACAAGTAATTTCTGTTCTGCCATTTTCCTGTTCTCCTTTTATTACAAAATTTACACATAGCGCAAAATGCGCACACTGCAGCGTCCTTTTTTTGTCTGGTGAGAAACACCGTCAAAAATGAATCGTCCTTTTCCACGTACGGATATGATGTCACCCTCTTTCGGTTCATATCCGTTGCTGGTGATCAGTTTTCCGTTGACAAAAACCTGCCCGCCTTCAATATAAGATACCATACTGCTTCTGGATGTCTTAAAAGCAAGCGAGATCAATGAATCCAGACGTACCGAAGCGCAGGTGCCGCTGACAGATTCAAGGGCAGGGCGTGGAAATTCATCAGAATTCTCCACTTTTGTGATCAGAATATTGGTATGACGGACGCGGCACAGATTCTCAAGAAAGAATTCCGTCATTTTACTCTGGCAGAAAAACCAGGCCGTTTTTTTCTGAACAACAATATCACCGATCACACTTCTGTCTACTCCAAGATTGAGAAGCGCACCGAGATAGTCACGATGAGAAAGCTCTTCAGAGAATTTAAGAGCTTTTGGTTCGATCTTCAGGCAGTCGATGGGATATTCCCATGTAAAAGCAAGAGCATCAGGATGAAATGCAACCATCTGACGCTCCGCATTCTCATAGCCTCCGGATGTCTCCATGACGATCTGGGGAAACTGATGTTTCAGGCTACTGACCATATTCTGTTCATTTAAATTAAGAAAATCCGAAAATGTAACGATATCTCTCTGCCAGGAGAGATTTGCCAATTCCCGGATTCTCTTAAGAAAAAATTCGTCTTTCTCCATCCGGGATCAATATCCTGCTCTTACAGACGGAGCAGAGCCTCCCAGAATATTCTGAAGGTCACCGGTAATATCCACATTGTACGGTCCAAGTACAAAGATATAGCTGGATACTTTCTGAAGGCTACCACCTAAAGAATAGCATGCACCGGATGTGAAATCGATGATTCTCTGTGCCAGTTCCACATCAATTCCCTCCAGATTTAAAATAACAGTAGAATTATCTACTAAAGTGTCAGCAATCTCACGTGTATCTTCCATAGAAGATGGTTTGATCACACACACTTCCATATTGGGACCCTGATTTGATTTGCGGCTGCTTCTCATTGGAGTAATCTTGGAAGATGCTGCAGGACGTGTCTGGCGTTCGGCGCGTTCCTGTTTAACCGTAACCTTAGACGGAGCCGAAGCGGTCTGTTTTGGAGCAGATGTCTGTTTCGGAGCTGCCTTAACTGCTTTCTCTTCTGCGTCATCAAAATCATCATTATCATCAAATTCTTTTTTCTTAGAGAATTTGTCGAAAAATTTCTTCTTTGGTTTCTCGTTGAAATCGTCATCAAGAAAGTCCTCATCATCTTCCTCATCTAACAGATCATCATCTAAGAATCCATCATCATCGTAATCATCGTTTAATTTGATGGCATCTAAAAATTTATCTAAAACGCCCATTTTAATCTCCAATCTTATTTTAATCTTCTTTTATTGAGTAATCTCTTTCGCCAAAGATACCCGTTCCTACGCGCACCATAGTGGCCCCTTCCTCAACTGCGACCTGATAATCATTTGTCATTCCCATACTCAGGACGCTCATATTAACATTATTAATGTTTTTGGCTGCAATGTCAACACTTAATTTCTTTAATTTTTGAAAAACTTCTCTGTTTTCTTCAGGATTTGCTACAAATGGTGCAATTGTCATCAGTCCCATTACCCGAATATGCTCATAAGAAGAAATTTCTTCCAGGAATGGTAATACCTCTTCGGCTGAAAGGCCAAACTTACTTTCTTCTCCTGCTACATTTACTTCAATTAAAACAGGCATGCAGATATCTTTTTTTGCTGCTTCTTTTTCGATGGTTTCTGCCAGACGGACGGAATCGACAGAGTGTATCATAGCTACTTTATCGATGATATATTTCACTTTATTTCTCTGTAAATGTCCGATCATGTGCCACTGTACATCAGATGGCATCTGGTCATATTTATCTATGATTTCCTGAACCTTATTTTCTCCAAATACTCTTGCTCCTGCATCATATGCTTCTTTCAGCATTTCCACTGGTTTAGTCTTACTGACTGCAATAAGAGTTACCTCTTTGGGAGAACGTCCGGCAATATTGCAGGCTTCCCCGATGTTCTTTTTTACAAGGTTTAGTTTATCAGCTAACATATTAAGCCTCCTTAATTAGTATAAAATGTCTTCTTCTTTTACTTTATCAGCATTTCGGACAATATGATCGTATCTTGACAGGCCATAGGTGGTTTTTTTTGATACGATGGCATATTCTTCATTCTGATCAAGTATCTCAATACGGCGAAAAACCGCATAGCCTTTGTTAATACAGTAAACTCCCTCCAGGGTATCTGTTTCTCCAATCACATATTTTTCACCGGTATCAGTGTTGATAAGGGCATCTCCTTCCTTAAATGCACTCTTATCAACATAATAAATCTGGGGCTGTTGTGATCCTTCCGCTGTCAGTTTGGAGACAGACGTGTCGTCAATACTTGCATAAATGCTTACACTTTTAAAGGTTGTCTTATTTTTTCCTTCAGAAAGACTGAAACCTGTCTGGTTATTTTGTGTGGTTGCCATTCTGGATGGGATGACATAAAAATCCTTAGTTACGATAGAGGTAAGAGGGATTTTAAGACCTACAACAGTGTTAGTTACAAGCTCGATATCCAGAAAACGGTCAGATGCATAACGGATCAGACCCTTGTTGAAATCAATCTGTCCATATTTATTGCCCTCTATGGTGATAATGGAAAAATCTCCGGTCTGTGTCATATCATCTTTTAGAAATTTGACACGGATCGTAGAACGGTCTTTTAGCTTCTCAACCTGTCTGTCGCTTAACGGAATCAGGATACTCCAGCGTTCATCTGTAATAATAGTATAAATATTATCTCCGGCTTTTACCTTGCCTGATGTTTTTAAATCTGTTTCGTGGTAGGAATTCTGGTCAAAATCTTCTGCTTTCACAGTATCAACAGTCTTTCCTTCATAATTATCCATGGAATACAGAATGATACCATCGGACCTGGACTGGCATATAGTTTGATTTCCGGAATAAGTGTCGGTGGTTTTGGTGTCGTTACTGCTGTTATCATCAGTTGTGTTTTCATCTGAAGTAAGAGGAGCAGAGGAACTGTTTCCTGATTCTGCATATTGAAGGATATTTCCTTTAAGTTCATATTTAAAACTGTAGGTGCTGTTAAATTTGCTTGAACTGAATCCTTTGGAAAAACTCATCATATCCGTCCGGACTTTTGAAAGTTCTTCAGGGGTAAGGGAAGCAGGCGTGGAAGCTGTTTGTGTATCACTGAGCCCATATACAGTTCCGGAAGCATTGATCTTACTGCCCTCTCTTGCATAGTAAGTAATATAGCCTGACGAATCTGCTTTGCACAGGCTTTCTTCACGTATGGCAAGACCGGTATATGTTTCATTGCGGGATAAAGGTCCTGATGTAACCTGATAGGACTCAATACGAGTAGTTGTAAAATATAATATAGCACTGAATGCCATGTAGATGAATAGGATACCAAACATGATCGTTCCGATATTCAGACCTACGACCATGCGAAGCCTTGCCAGGATTCCCGGCATTTTTTTTGATTTATTATCAGACAATGGGATGTCTCCTTTTTGTATGCTTAATAATCATTTTGTAACTGTTCAGCAGCCTTGCAGTTACATCATTTTCCAAAATATTGTAACACTTTGCACAGTTAAAAACAAGTTTATTCATAAAGAATTCACAGTAAACGTGTAAGCAAGAACACATTTTCAGAATATAAGTTTGCTTTTTGACGGAAATTATGATATGATAAAAATAATTAATAAGGAACTGTTCAGTACTTCATAGTATAACAGACAGCTGAACAGTCATGAAAAATGTACGAACAGAAAAAACTCAAAAAGGGAGGTATAAATTATGCCATATGGAAGAATCACTCCGAAACAGCAGGAGATCCTTGATTACATAAAGAACGAGATTTTAAACCGGGGATTTCCGCCGGCAGTCCGTGAAATCTGCGAGGCAGTCAACCTGAAATCTACTTCTTCCGTTCATTCACATCTGGAAGCACTGGAGAAAAATGGATATATCCGCAGAGATGCAACGAAACCACGTGCGATTGAGATCATTGATGACAATTTTAACCTGGTCCGCAGAGAAGTTGTGAACGTTCCTATTATAGGAACTGTGGCAGCCGGACAGCCACTTCTGGCAGTTGAGAATATTGAAGGCTATTTTCCTATTCCTGCAGAATTTATGCCTAATGCACAGAGTTTTCTGCTGAAAGTAAAAGGGGAAAGTATGGTAAATGCAGGAATTTTTGACGGAGATCAGGTTCTGGTAAAACAGCAGTCTACAGCAGAGGATGGAGACATTGTTGTTGCGCTGATCGATGATAGCGCTACGGTTAAGACTTTCCACAAAGAAAAAGGATACTATCGTCTTCAGCCGGAAAATGATACCATGGAGCCAATCCTTGTACATGAAGGGCTGCAGATTCTTGGCAAAGTATTTGGCGTATTCCGTTTGTATGAATAATGTAACTGATACAAGACAATACGTGAATTTGCTGCACAGTATCAGTATATAAAATGACAGATTGTATAGAGTAGCAGTATAGAAAATATCACTGAAATAACAGAGGAAATCAGGTATCTTTTGATGGTAATATCTGATTTCCTCTGTATTATTTTACAAATTCTCTAAGCTTGAAATAGCTGTAGATCCTTTTATTTATTTTTCAAGAAATTCGTTAACGTCAAGAACCTTTCCATCTCTCCAGATTCTTTCGAGGTCATAGAAAAGACGGTTCTCTTCGTCAAATACGTGGACGATCATATCGCCGTAATCCATAAGAACCCAGCTGGAGTTTCTGGTTCCCTCAATCTGTTTTGCTTCAAATCCGGCTCTGCCAAGTGTTTCATCTACATTGTCAACCATAGCCTGAACCTGATTCTGGTTGGAAGCACTTGCAATTACAAAATAATCGGCAATTACAGATACTTCATGGATATCTATCACCTTAATATCTTTTCCTTTTTTTTCATCAAGTGCATGGCAGGCAAGTTTTGCCATTTCAAGTTCTCTATTCATGGAAACATCCTCTCTTTCTATCTGCTTTTGTAACTGTTCAATATCTTCATGACCAACAGACTATTGAATAGCTACATATCTTCTCTGAATAAATATTTATATTAGCAATCTGTTCTCTCTGTTGTGCTGTCCGCTATATGTAAAACGTTGCTATTCGAGACGATTTATATTCAGGACTGTCTTTTTATATGTAAATCTTTGTAATACAAAAAGGCATCTTTCGTAGCATTATCAATATCTTTCGGATTTTCCTCCAGATAAGCCAGTGTATCAGCCAAAATCTTATACATACATTCGTCAAGATCCTGAAAAGCCAGTTTACGTACAATTGCAAGATTAGGAGCTTTATCACGTTTTGGTTCAATATAATCAGCAATATAGACGATTTTTTCCAACAGTGTCATCTCCGGCTTTCCGGTAGTATGCCAGGTGATGGCAGAAAGAATATTTTCATCTGTAACATCATACTTAGCCTTAGCTACGTAAGCTCCAAGTTTGGCATGAAGTAAAAAAGGATGTTCCTGTTCGAATTCAGATACCGGAATGTGATGCTGGCTGCACATTTTCAGCTTCTTTTTGTTTGGAATACATTTTGCACAGTCATGGAGCAGTCCGGCAGTCTGGGCTGTGATCAGATCACAGTCATGAACCATGGCAAGTGCTGCACATGTAAACATAACCCCCAGCGTATGTTCATAACGATCCTCATCCAGATATTTTGCTATTTTTTTCTGCATTTTTATAAAATCATACTCTGCCATTGGAAGATCATCCTTTCTTTTCGGCCAGACTGTAAATCTGGTTTTCTCTGATATATTCAATCACCGGATCAGGAATATAGTAACGCACACTTTTATCTTCGCTGATCCAGTTTCTGAGCATTTCGCTGGATACATCAAGGTTTGTGGTATTCAGTGTTAGAAATGTGCCATTATATTTAAGCGAAAGACGGTTCATTTCTGCTTCGAGCTCTGCAATTGTGGAATGATTTCTTACAGCAGTTACCAGAATGCAGTTTCTGCAGATTCTTTCCGGTTCACGCCATGTATCAAAGTCATACAGGGAGTCTGCGCCGATTATAAAATAATAATCAGTATTCGGATTCTTCTCTTTTAGCATTTCCAGCGTATGATAAGTGTAAGTATAACCATTTTCATGCATTTCAGTCAGCGACAGTTCAAAGTGAGGATTTCCGGTAATCGCCCTGCGGACCATTTCAACTCTTTCTTCATCTGTGGCACGTCCCTGACGGTTTCTCTTGTGAGGCGGATTTCCGGAAGGCATGAACAGTACCTTTTCCAGTCGGAACTGTTCGTATGCTTTCTCTCCCAGAATCAGATGCCCCATGTGGATGGGATCAAAAGTACCGCCCATAATACCAATTCTGTGTTTGATGTCAGCCATAAAAAACTCCGTATTATTTTCTGGGTAATTCAATTTTTTTCTTTTCGTTTTTGCCTTCGCGGTATAAAACAATTTTCTTGCCGATAACCTGTACGATCTGGGAACGTGTACGTTCTGCCAGAACCTCAGCCATCTGGCGCGGATCCTCCAGACAGTTCTGAAGAACACTGATCTTGATCAGTTCTCTGGCTGCAAGCGCCTCATCTACTGCGGCTGTGTTCTCAGGAGTAAGACCACCCTTTCCAAGCTGAAGGATTGGATCCATTGTCATTGCAAGACCTTTTAAATAAGCTCTCTGTTTACTTGTCATTTTTATTTTCCTCTGTTATTCTCTGCAAACGGACAGAATCATCCGTTTTATCACACCTGTTTCCTGTTGAATCTATTTATAGTAGTCAAAATCAAATCCGTACATACGTACAGTGTCACCTTCCTGAATGCCTGCTTTCTCAAGTTCTTCCAGGATTCCTCCTTCTTTCAGGAATTTCTGGAAGAATGCAAAACCTTTTTCGGAATCAAGATTTGTATAGCCAAGCATCTTTTCAATCTTCGGTCCCTCGACCACGAAAATTGTCGGATCTTCAGGACTCTGCTCTACTGTATATGGAAGATTTTCTCCGATCAGCATATCTTCAGGGAAGAATTCCTGTTCAAATACTACAGGCTCCTGTGGGCAGCTGTCAAGAAGTTCTTTCACATGGAATAAAAGTTCTCTCACACCCTGACCGCTGACAGCGGAAATCGGATATACCTGGATTCCTTTTGGCTCAAATTCTGCCTTAAGTTTGTCAACCGGGCTCTCTTCGCCGTCTTCTGTATAGATACAGTCGATTTTGTTTGCTGCGATCACCTGTGGTCTTGCAGCAATTTCCGGATTATAAGCTTCCAGTTCTTTATTAATCTTGTAAATATCATCGATCGGGTCACGTCCCTCTGTAGATGCTGCATCCACAATGTGGATAATGACTCTGGTACGTTCAATGTGGCGGAGGAACTCATGTCCAAGTCCCACACCTTCTGAAGCGCCTTCGATCAGACCAGGAATATCAGCGATTACAAAACCACCATTTTCAGTATCTACAACACCAAGATTTGGGCTCAGGGTTGTGAAGTGATAGTTGGCGATTTTTGGCTGTGCGTTGGTGACACGGGAAAGAAATGTGGACTTTCCAACATTTGGGAATCCAACCAGACCTACGTCTGCGATTACTTTCAGCTCCAGAAGAACTTCCAGTTCCTGCGCAGGCTGTCCTGGCTGTGCATATTTCGGAACCTGCATGGTTGCAGTTGCATAATGCTGGTTTCCTTTTCCGCCTCTTCCACCTCTTAATACGATCTGGCGTTTATTTTCGCCGGACATATCAGCGATTACTTTACCGGATTCTGCATCCATGATAACGGTTCCTTCCGGAACTTTTAATACAACATCTTTTCCATCGGCACCATGGCAGCGTTTTTTGCCGCCTTCCTGTCCGTCTTCTGCTTTATATTTTCTTCTGTGTCGGTAGTCGCCAAGGGTGTTCTGGCCTTCATCTACCTCAAATATCACGTCTCCTCCACGACCGCCGTCGCCGCCGTCAGGACCGCCATTCGGAACATATAATTCTCTGCGGAAACTTACATGGCCGTCGCCGCCTTTACCGGAGCGGATATAGATTTTCGCTCTGTCTGCAAACATATGACACACCTCTGTCCTTTACTAATGATTATTTCGTAATAGTAATCTTCTTAAATTAATGCATTTGAGACCGTTCAGCAGGATTTCACACTCTGATGAGTCGAATCAATATGCATTATTTACAAGGATTGCTATGGTTTCTTTTATATCATATAACTCTTTTAATCTATAGCAATTCTACTATAAAAGAAAGGCTCCAAACCCATATTAGATTTGAAGCCTTCCGCTTAACCAGATTATTCTGCTTCTACTGGAACGATAGAAACCTGTTTCTTATCGCGTCCTTTTCTGGTAAATCTTACGACACCATCTTTCAGTGCGAATAAAGTATAATCTTTACCGCAACCTACGTTCTCACCAGCATGGATCTTAGTTCCGCGCTGTCTGTAAAGAATATTTCCAGCTTTAACAAACTGTCCGTCTGCTCTCTTCGCACCTAATCTCTTGGATTCGGAATCACGACCGTTCTTTGTGGAACCAACTCCTTTTTTATGTGCGAATAACTGAAGGTTCATTTTCATCATGTTGTTACACCTCCTTGACTTTTACTGTCAAATATCGATTGTTATAACTATGTTCAATTTCTGTTAATCCGAGAATCAGCGAATCCATGAGAAGTTTTCCCCTCTCAGTAACCGGAGCCGTAAAATGAAAAGATACATAACCGTCATCTTGCTGTACTTCAAACTGATCATCTGTGAATGCATCAAGAGAATTCACAGTATTGATCACCAGTACAGAAACAGCAGCACAGACAATATCCTGTCCTTCCTCTGCATATCCGGCGTGACCTTTCGAAACAAATTCCAGATAATTTCCATTTCTCTTCTTAACTGTAATTGTAATCATAATGACACCAGATTAACCGTTAATCTTTTCGATTTTTACTTTAGTGTACTGCTGTCTGTGACCGTTTTTCTTGTGATATCCAGTTTTTCTCTTGTATTTGTAAACGATAACTTTTTTTGCTTTACCGTTCTCAACTACAGTAGCGGTAACACTGGCATCTTTTACATCTTCACCAGCTTTTAATCCGTCATTGCTTACTGCAATAACATTATCAAAAGTAACAGTTTCACCAGCTTCAACACCGAGTTTCTCAACTCTGATTACGTCGCCTTCAGCAACTTTGTACTGTTTACCACCTGTTGCAATAATTGCGTACATCTGTGGCACCTCCTATAATCTTTACTCGCCAGATATGGTGACCTTTCGGTGCTTGTACCTCTCTGTGCGGCATCTCATTTATAATAGCGGACAAAATTCGATTTGTCAATAAGTTTTTTTATTTTTTGTGAATTTCTTTGGGATTTTTTTGCTTTTATTTTACAGGTACAATTTCAATCCGGTATCCGTCAGGATATACAAACTGCAGGGCAGTTATTCAGTTACAGATAAATAGCGTAGAGGATTACTATAGTTCACATAACTATATTATGGTAAACTGCAATTCTCTGATTTCCTCAATCACCGGTTTTCGTACTTTCTTTCTGGTAAGTTCCAGGATATGCAGTGGAGTGATGTCCACTGCCTTTGCCTTCACCGGATCTTTGCGCAAATATTTCTGCAGGACATGGAACAGTTCATCCTGATGATCCGGATTTTCCATATTAATAAAGTCAATCAGAATAATTCCGGACAGATTTCTGAGACGTAACTGTCTGGCAATCTCTTTGGCTGCTTCCAGATTGATTTTTCGGTAAGTTTCCTGCATTTTCTTTTTGCCTGTAAACTTTCCGCTGTTTACATCAATGGATACGAAGGCTTCTGTCTGCTGGATCACCAGAAATCCGCCACTGTTCAGCCAGACTTTCTCATGCTGTATCTCTTCTAAGACAGTTTCCAGGCGATGAAGTTTGTAAAGAGGGAGAAGTTTATCATCATAAAACCGCAGCTTCTCTTTTTCCTCCGGGCTGTTACTGTTAAGGTAGTCAGAAATCTGCCAGGAAATCTCCGGAATATCTGTTATGATTTCTTCCAGGTTCCGACTGTTGGTGTCGCGTACTGCGGAGATATAAAAAGGTTCTGTTCTGTATACGCAGCTGAAACAGGTACGGGATCTTCCGTCTACAGCAGCCTTATGATACAGGCCCTTCAGATATTCCAGTTCTTTCAGTATTTCTTCTTTTGACGCATCTGCTGCATTTGTACGAACGATGATACCAAACTCTTTATCCGGACGGTTAACTTCTGCTTCCATCCACTTACTGATACGGCTTCTGTCATCATTGGAAAGTTTGGAAGACAGACCAAATTTCTTATCGCCGGTTGTAAGAACCAGATATTTGCCTGTAAAATTTAGATTCGTGGTTACAGCCGGTAGTTTTCCCTTCATTGCTTCCCGGCTGATCTGCACAAGGATTTCATCTCCTGCCTTTAATGGGCGGTCACCTTTTTTTACAGAAGCATAAATCGCATTTGGAGCATCGGAAAGCTGCAGGTAGCATTTCTCTCCAGCAGAAATCTGTACGAATGCAGCACCGATATTGGCAGCGATATTCTCTATCTGTCCAACATAAATATTTCCAAGAGAAGATTTCTCCCCAACAGGTTCGAAGCGCAGTTCCATTACTTTACCGTCTTCTTCATACGCACATACATAGCATGGAATCTGCCGGATATTCATTTGGGTAATAATCAGCTTACTCAACTTCTTCACCCAGTGCTTCCAGAGTTACAAATTTATGTTCTTCCTCTGTTCCTTTATCTGCGTATACTTCCAGACGTTTGATGGAATAAGCAAATTCCGGAAGTTCTATGCCAAGCCATGAGAAGAATGTATCTGTTACCAGTTCCGGTTTTGTGTAATTGGCACTTGCGGAAGCAAGCATCATAAAGATCTTGTCTCCCTGAAATTCCATTTTATAGATAAACGGGCGAATATCTATTTCCTTTTCGCTTCGTTTGGTCTTTTTCATTACCTTAATCTCCGGCTGCGCCAGGAAATCACTGATTTTGTCTTTCCAGGAAATTTCAGGCTCTTTTCCCGGACGGAATTCTACATAATAATCGGCTGCTGCCACCAGTGACATTGCCTTACCCGCCTTTCCGTCCTCAACCTGACGGGTACTGAGTACATGTACCCCTTCTACCATCACTGCATCCAGACGTCTTGTGATCTCTGAAGTAGGAACTGTCTCTGCCAGTTCCAGATCGAAGTACTCTCCCAGGCTTTCCGTACCAACTCCTAATGGTGCGGCAAAGGACATGATCATATGCGGACTGTATCCACCGGAAAAAGCAACCGGAAGATTGGCTCTACGGATGGCCTTCTGGAAATAACGCATGGTATCCAGATGTCCCACAAATTTAACCGGACCCTCTTTGCTGAATTTAATTCTTACCTTCATAACATACACCTCCGCCATAACGCATAGCACCACAGCCGGAACATTTCTGACGGCAGTTTGGTGTTACAGTTTCTTTCTTTGCCTGTTCCCATTCATGGATCAGGAACTTCTTGGTCACTCCTGCATCAATGAAATCCCATGGAAGGATCTCATCTGTGGAACGTTCTCTGAGAGTATAGAAATCAATATCTGTGTTGGTTTCTGCAAAAGATTCTTTCCATATATTATAGTCAAAACTCTCTGACCAGGCATCGTAGATTGCACCTTTTTCATATGCTCTGAGGATAACTTTTGAACAGCGGCGGTCACCTCTTGCAAGGAAACCTTCAAGAATCGTTACATCCGGCTCATGCCAGCTGTAGCGGATACTTCTCTGGTTTAACTGTGCGCGGATCTCGCTTTTTACGACCTTTGCTTTCTCCACGAAATCTTCCTCTCTGTACATACCTGCCCACTGGAATGGAGTAAATGGTTTCGGTACAAAGAAAGAGGTACTTACATTGACCTGAACCTTGCCATTACGTTTTTCTTTCGGCACTTCTTCATAATAAGTTTCTGCAATTTTCTGAGCAAGATGAGCAATACCTTTCATATCATCTTCTGTTTCAGTTGGAAGTCCGAGCATGAAGTAAAGTTTTACCTGATTCCATCCACCTTTGAATGCTTCACCTGCACCATGAAGAATATTCTCTTCTGTCAGACCTTTGTTGATAACATTACGCAGGCGCTGGGAGCCTGCCTCCGGTGCGAAGGTAAGGCTGCTCTTCTTTACATCCTGTACCTTGCTCATAACATCCAGGGCAAAAGCATCGATACGAAGGGATGGCAGAGAGATATTGACAGCATTGCCATGGAATTCTTCAATCAGGAAGTTTACCAGTTCCTTCAGCTCAGAGTAATCACTGGAGCTTAGAGAACTTAAGGAAATCTCCTCATGTCCTGTATTCTGAAGCATTTCTCTGGCACTTGCCTTTAAATCCTCCACATTGCGCTCTCTGGTAGGACGGTAGATCATACCTGCCTGACAGAAACGACATCCGCGGATACAGCCACGCTGGATTTCCAGAGTAACACGATCCTGAGTAGCTTTAATAAATGGAACTACAGGAGCTTTGATCGCGCGGTAGTCTTTAGTGACATCGGTGATCAGCTGTTTACAGACTTTCTCAGGTACGCCCTCTTTTGCAGGTGTAAAGGAAGCAATGGTGCCGTCTTCTTTGTAGGTTACATTGTATAAAGAGGGAACATAAATTCCGGGAATCTGGGAAGCTGAAAACAGGAAGTCTGCTCTGGAGCCGCCTGCTGCCTTGTTTGCCTTATATGCATCAAACAAAGCATCATAGACAGTCTCACCCTCGCCAATATAAAACATATCAAAAAATTCCGCGATCGGTTCCGGATTATATGCACATGCACCGCCGCCGATGACGATAGGGTCATCTTCCTTACGATCCTTTGCCAGAAGTGAAACATGGCTCAGGTCAAGTACCTGAAGCACATTGGTATAGCACATCTCATATCCAAGGGTAATACCAAGGAAATCAAACTCCTTTACAGGCTCCTGGGATTCCAGGGCAAACAGTGGAATGTGCTCTTCACGCATGACCTTATCCAGATCCATCCACGGAGAAAAGACACGCTCACACCAGACATCCTCACGTTCATTGAACATGTTATAGAGGATCATCATGCCCAGATTGGACATACCGATTTCATAAACATCCGGGAAGCACATGGCAAAGCGGATATCTACGTCATTCTTATCTTTCATTACAGAGTTGACTTCACCACCGATGTAACGGGCAGCCTTGTCAACTTTCATTAAAATTTCATCGCTTAAAGCTAGAGTTCTCATAGTATTCCTTTCAGAGGTTATTGTATCAACATTGTGTTAAGCAGGGAAAATTCCCCACAATATTCCTATTATATACGGAATGGTGGGGGATTTCAAGGGAGAGTCGGATAGTTTGCAGTTTTTATCTGACAGTATCAGGCTGTAAAAGCATGAGTAATGTTTCGTATACATATGTATTTTCTCTAACAATTATAGAAAGTTCCTCTTTGGCCTGATTCAGCTGGTGAAATAAATTACGGACATCAGACCTGCCTTCTTTGAAATGTTTTGAACGCAGATATCTGTTCTGATCATAGTAATATCGTTCGTCCAATATGATAACAAGACGTTTTATGTCTTTCTCAGCAGTAATCTCATATTCATAGCCCTGATGTATATAATCTTCCAGTAAGGCAGCAGTCTCCTCTTCATTATTTGCATATACAACAGAAACATGCGGATAGAGTTTTGAGGTTTTTCTGTCTGTAAGGTGTATCATATTCTGGATAAATGAGGAAAGTTCCGCATTGGTACGGATGCGGTTGGTTAAGTGAAACATCTGGATTTCCGGCAGGTTTTCTATGAATTTTAATGTATTTACCCCTAATTCTTCGGGACATATGGCATCTTCGGAATCACTGGAAAATATTACAGGAAACTTCCCCTCCGATTGCGTTAACAAAATCTGCAGTTTTTCCGGAGAAAGCAAATGTGCTTCGTCTACCAGAACTGCACTGTAATGTTTCAGCTCTGTATTTTCGGTCAGCTGATTGTCCGAAAGAAAAGCAATACGTTGTAAACGTTTATGCAGTATTTTCCATTCTTTTCCGGCATTGCCGCAGTGAATCATGCATATCTGCTGACGCCTGGACAGTTTCATGGCGATATCATAGAGAAGCAATGTTTTTCCTGTTCCTGGAAGTCCGGTAAAACAGAAATATTCGAACCGGCTGATACGGAGTTTCTTTAAGATCTGGCGCTGGATATCCCGCTGCTGGGAGGTCAGGAAGTATTCTTTTTTCAGGAAACGGGCCGGTTCTGTGATTGGGGAAATCAGATATAGTTCAGCCTGAAACAGATCATCAATATTCCCCTGATAATCACTGCTCTCCTTTTGCAGCAATCTGCACAGCTCTGTCCAGTCGGCTTCTGCAATATGATCATGGTTGGTAAGCCTGACAAGGCGATTCTGACTGCTGATATACGTATAAGACTGTATGGAGCGTCCGAGAACGGAAAGGTAATAACGGTTCTGCATAAGCTGTTTACGAATTGCCTCCTCAGATACAGCTCCGCTTTTCAGTTCAATATTTATGATCTGGTCGTCTTTGATCTGCAGAAGATCAAATTCTTTCCCGAGTTTTGGAATCTGATAGGAATAGAAAAAGCGCAGGGAACAGACTTTAGTCATATGTGATTCTAACTGGCGTACCAGTGCTTTCATACTCTGAAGTTCCCATTCCCGTATTTTGAGGAAATATTCCCGACCGGATAACTGGCGTTCCAGTTTTGACAGAGAATCTTTATTCTGATTTCTCGTAAGTGCATATATGGATATTGATCTCATAACTTTTACCTTTCATTTTGCCAGAATTCTTTTATATTATTATAGCAAATATCAGTAATCACAGGTAGCCTGAAAACAAAAAAACAGCCAGGTAGATTTTTCCCTGGCTGTTTCCCCAATCTGAATCAGATTCAGAAATTGTTTGGAAATATTTATTTTATATTGTGGTTTGGCTGAATTACTCAGCTACAGCGATAGCTTCCACTTCGCAGAGTACGTTCTTCGGAAGCTGTTTTACAGCAACACAGGAGCGAGCTGGTTTGCTTGTAAAGTATTTCTCATACACAGCGTTGAATGCTGCGAAATCTGCCATATCAGCAAGGAAGCATGTAGTCTTGATAACATTGTCAAATGTAAGTCCGGCTTCTTCAAGAATTGCTCCTACGTTCTTGCAGGACTGTTCTGCCTGTGTTTCGATTTTATCGCCTGCAACTTCACCTGTAGCCGGGTCTACCGGAATCTGACCGGATGCAAATAAGAAGTTTCCTGTCATTTTTGCCTGAGAATATGGTCCAATTGCTGCTGGTGCCTTTTTGGTTTCAAGTGTTTTCATGAATGAATTCCTCCCGTACGATTTAGTGTGATTGATTGTCTGTATCTGTATCCATATCTTACCATCAAAAAAATATTTAGTCAACAACAAAAAAATTGTCACATGGAAATTTTCTCTTTTATTACTGAAAGAAAAGATGAAAAATACTGACGATAATCTGATCAGTGGAAGCTCTTGAGCCAGTTTACCAGAGAATCATGCCAGATATTATCATATACTGTTTTCTTCATCTGGTCTGTGACAGGGCCGTTACCTGCCATTTTGGCAAGGATTGCCTGCTGTAATTCATCTACAGTCATGTCTTCCGGGGATTTATTCAGGTCTACAATCACTGTCTTTGCTGGTTCAGCAACAACCTCCGTATTTTTCGGAAAACTGCTTTCTGCTGATGTGGCTGAAGTATCGGCAGTTTTTTCAGGCTGAATATCTTCTGCTTTTGCTGCTGCGGTTTCTTCTGCTGCGGTTATTGTTTTCTGTGCAGGAGACTCAGTTTGTGGGGAAGTTGTTTCTTCTGTATCTTCCTGTACTTTTTTGACATCTGCAGTTTCTGCTTTTACTGGTATATATTCTGGCATTTCACCTGCTGGAACCCAGATTTCACCACTGTTTGCGGCTACTGTTACATTGATATGTCCACCCTGAACAGGTACTTTACGGCCTGTGAGGGTTCCGATATATTCTGCACAGTTTCCTGCCGGAAGGCTCATGTCTGCTGCATTATCATCATTATTTACGGTAACGATCACACGGATTTTGTCAAGGTCACGGGCAAATGCAAACTGGCGGTTGGTAAGCTGAAGCTCTGCATAGCTTCCATAGCTTAATGCAGGTGTATGCTGTCGTACCTTTCCAAGAGCTGCGATCAGGGCTGTACATGGATTCTTCTGTACTGCATCCGCATAATCTTTGATATCCAGAGCCGGTCTGAGGCTGTCATCGGAGAATTTCTCTTTCTTTCCTTCAATACCGAACTCAGAACCGTAATAGATACTTGGTACACCCGGAAGTGTATAAAGTAAGACATGAACAGGTGCAAAATGTGCTTTATTTGAAAGCTTGGTGTAAATACGTTCTACATCATGGTTGTCCACAAAGTTGTAGAGATCAAGATTTCCCATATTCTGAAGATACTTTACAGTATGTGCGATTTCGAAATAGTTATGATCGTTATGTCCGCTGTAGAGTGCTTTATGCAGAGCATAGTTTGTTACACTGTGGAGCGTTTCTCCATTTACCCATCTGCTGTAATCGCCATGGATCACTTCACCCATAAGCCAGAAATCTTCTTTTACTTCTGCTGCTGTACGGCGGAGAGCACGCATGAAGTCAAAATCAAGGACATCTGCCGCATCCAGACGGATTCCATCTACATCAAATTCTGATACCCAGAAACGGATTACATCACAGATGTAATTTTGTACTTCCGGATTTCTCTGGTTTAATTTTACCAGAAGGTTGTATCCACCCCAGTTTTCGTAGGAGAAGCCGTCGTTGTATTCCGTGTTCCCTCCGAAATTCACATTGCAGTACCAGTTAAGATATCTGGAATGTTCGCGGTTTTGCTGAATATCTTTAAATGCAAAGAAATCACGGCCTGTATGATTGAATACACCATCGAAAATAACTTTAATCTCTTTTTCATGACAAGCTGCCACGAAGTTCTTAAGGTCTTCGTTCGTCCCGAGACGGGAATCCAGCTTTTTGTAATCTGTGGTTTCATAGCCATGTCCTACACTCTCGAATAAAGGTCCGATGTATAATGCTGTACATCCGATTTCTCTGATGTGGTCGATCCATGGAAGTAATGTGTTCAGACGGGAAACAGGAGCACTGTAGTCATTGTGCTTCGGCGCACCGGTTAAACCCAGTGGATAGATGTGATAGAAAATTGCCTCGTTATACCAGCTCATAAATGACACCTCTGTTTTTAAATTTATAATTTCAATTATATAGGGATTTTTGGCTACATTACTGTGAACGGAGTGAACAGTAACGATTTTTGCACCCTGATATCATACAGGAAAGAAAATAATTAGATAAACTGTATTAAAGTTGAAATTATATTCATACAATGCTTATAATAACAGATTTTTCAGACAGAATCCAGTTTTTTTTCTATTTTAATGAAATAAGGCAAGTCCTCAGTTACTGTATCAACTGCGGATGGTTAAAATTTACTCTACAAAAAAATCTACTTAAGGTATATAATATTGCTGTAAATAATCTGGATATGTATAGAAATAGAAAGAAACAAGCATAGATAAGCAAGGAGAACACAGACTATGAGACATATAGATGAAATTCAGATTGCCGGAACTGCAATCCTGCTTTGTGGCGCGATGTTTGCGGTTTCTGCTGTGGCACCAACCGGTAATACAGTGTCAAAAGCTGTTACAAACTTTACGGAAGCTCCGGAAACTGCTGCTGAGGCTCAGGCACAGGCAGAAGCGCAGGCACAGGAGGATGGATTTACCATTTATACCCAGGAAAGTAACTATGATTCTGATTATGACAACAGTTATAATGACTCTTCTTACGATGACTCTTCTTACAATAATGATACGACTCAGGATGATTCTCAGGATGATACAGGTCAGGGAAATGATAATACAGATACGGGAGATGAATCTTCTGATGATGAAAGTAGCGATCAGATTCCGCCTGATGATACGCCTGATGATACAGAAGGTGATTCTTCCGATCAGATTGATTATCCCAGTGACGACAATTCCGGCGACGAGACAGATGGTTCTCTGGATAACTCTGACACATGGGAAGACAACGGAGAGGAAGCTCAGCAGATAGAATACTAATTACTATATCGAAAAAGAAACATATGAGGTGTATTTAAGTTATGTCCGAATTCTCCGATTTACTGAGTTCCTATATTGATGAAAAGAAAATCAAAGTTTATGCTCTTCTGGAATACTGTAATCTTGACCGTTCTACCATGTATAAGATCATAAACGGAAAACGAAATCCCAGTTCAGAAGCTGTATTTCAAAAAATCACAGAGTTTCTGCATCTGACCCCGGTTGAGTACCGTAGATTCAAGGAAGCATACCTTATTTCAAAACTTGGAAAAGATCTCTATTACAGAAGAAAGTATACAGAGAAATATCTGGTAGATTTTCCGAAAAATTTCTCAGAAGAACCAGTTCTGTTCCTGGATGATCTGCGAAAAATGAAAGATGATAATTACAGTGCAGATATGGCGCTGCGGGTATCCGGTAATACTTCCGGATGTATAGTAGTTTCTACTCATCTGGAATTAAATCATCTGCTGTATTATATGATTTCTGCAGAGACGCAGAAGCTGTCCGGTAAAATTGTACTTTTATTACAGCCGAATTATGAATTTCTGCTGAATATGCTTTCCAGTCTGAAGCCGACCGGAAATCTTAAGATTGAGCATACATTCTGTGTCAGTAAGACAAATCAGATGACAGAGAACCACGAAATTTATAATCTGATGTATCTGAATAAGATTCTTCCGTTGTATTTTTCAAATCTGGATTATCATCCGTATTATTTTTATGAGGATATCTTTTCGCATTATTACAGTATGAATGGACTTTCCTGTATGATACTGACCTCAGAGTTTGCAATTACCTGCAATTCAGAGTATACAATGGGAATTTTTTATAAAGATCCGGCTGTTGTTTCCATGCTCTGGAATCTGTATGATTCCTATCAGGATAAATGCCGGCCGCTGTTTTACGCAGCAGATTATCTGTCCATGGATGGAAATGATTTTGACAGTCCGATTTATAGGGAAACACCAAGTTATGTGCTTCAGCCGGAGGCCTGCATGGTGCCATTTATTGACAGGCAGATTCTTGACGCAGCAATCGTACCGGAGTTTCCTAACAGAGAAGCTTCTATCAGGCAGATAGAGGCTTTGTCGCATGTGAATCAGGCAAAAATGGAAAAAGGTGTTTCCAATGTCTATTTTACGAAGCGGGGACTTGCAGATTTTGCAGCAAAGGGATTGATAAAAGAGATTCCTGACCATTTTTACAGACCGCTTACTGTTAAGGAAAGGATCCGTTTGCTGAAGCGTATTCTTCCGTGCTGTCGCAATGGAAATTACAGGCTTCTAAAAAAACCGCTGAATCAGCTTTCGGATAATCTGCATCTGTGCGTAAACAGCACCTTTGGATATTTGCTGTTTAACAATATCCATAATCGTACCATCTGCCTGGTCATCAATGAATCCAGTATTCTTACTACTTTTATGGATTATCTGTCCAGTCTGGATGACAATGGACTTTACAATGCCGAAGAGACTGCTGAGTTTGTACAGGCATTAATTGATGAATTGATGACATAATCAGGAGGCTTTTATGAAAAGACAAAACAAGTTAATATCACTATTGTTATCGCTGTTTCTTCTGCTGTTTACGTTAATTCCGCAGTCGGCACTGACAGTAAAGGCTGAAGGCAACAGTGAGATGGCCGTTCATTTTATTGACGTTGGACAGGGAAATGCCATCTTAGTACAGTCCGGAGGACAAAATCTTTTGTACGATGGCGGGGATCAGAGCCATGCTGATCTGATCATCTCCTACTTACAGGAACAGAATGTGGAAAACATTGACTATATGATCGCTTCTCACTATGATGAAGATCATATCGGAGGTCTTGTTCCATGTATAGACAATTTCTCTGTAAGTAATATATTCGGACCGGACTATGTACATACTTCTAATTTATTCAATAATTTTATGAATACTGCCACTGCAAATGCAATCATCGTACAGTATCCTTCTGTAGGTGAAACATTTGATTTTGGCACCGGAAGTTTCACTGTTCTTGCACCGAATGGTATCAGCCAGAACAGTAATGATAACTCTCTTGTAATCAAACTTGAAAATGGTTCAAATAGCTTTATTTTTACCGGAGATGCAGAGGAAACCAGTGAACAGGATATGATCAGTACAGGTATGAACCTTGACTGTGATGTTCTTTCTGTTGGTCATCATGGGTCTGCAAGTTCAACTACCTGGGATTTCCTCGAGGCAACTTCTCCATCTTACGCAGTCATAAGCTGCGGAATCAATAATCAGTATAATCATCCGTCAGCAGATACAATGGGACGTTTATCAGATATGGGAATCCCTGTATTCCGAACAGATAAACAGGGTACGATCATTGCAGTCTCCGATGGAACAAATATTTCCTGGTCACAGGAGCCATGCAATGATTATTCTTCCGGAGACTCCTCTATAAATGCTTCTGCAGGTGGCACTGGTGGAAACTCCTGGCAAGAAGAAACTACCACTTCTGATCCGGTACCTGACAACAATGCAGATCTAGGAACAATGGTATGGATCCCTGCAACCGGCGAAAAATATCACAGTATTCCCAACTGTGGAAAAATGAATCCGGATACAGCCAGACAGGTATCCAGATCAGAAGCCGAAGCTATGGGATACGGGCCTTGTAGTAAATGTTACTGATAAATAAAAACAGCCGCATTTGCGGCTGTTTTGTTAAAATCCTTCCTGTCTGCGTACTTTCCAGAGTCTGGCACGTTTCTGTGCAGCTTCATTCTCTATCTGTTGGGTGACTCCTTCAATGATAAGTCCCGGTACCTCCACAGGATGCTGATGTTCGTCTGTTCCAACCATAATGAAATATGCACGGTTGATCATAGTTCTGGTTCCATCAAGGGCTTCACAGTAAGTATCAATACGGACTTCCATGGAAGAACGTCCCACATGCGTAAGCCGTCCGATGAGAACGATGGTATCATTTACTCTGGCTCCGGCCTTGAAATACATATTGTCTACTGCAACAGTTACCACATTCATTTCCGCATGACGTTTGGCAACAATACCTGCTGTTTCATCAATCCATGCAAGAAGCTGGCCGCCAAACAGATAGCCTGCAGCATTCAAACACTTTGGCATTAATAAATGAGACTGTTCTGTTAAAGAGTCCTCAACTCGTTTCATTTTTCTTTCTGACATTTCCTTACGTACTTCCCCCTTATCATACTTTCTGTTGGCTATTATAGCACGTTCCACGATTTTGTGTTATATTTTTTGCAATTTTCCTTCTGCATGATTTTAAAGCGTTATCACTTTAATATGATTGTATAAAAAAAAATACAATCTTTATCTTGCCTTTCCCATCACTTTACTGTACAATGTTTAAATAGGTACAAATACAAATGTTCGCCATAGTAAAACACTGATCGCAAGGATGCATCTGCAATTCACTGTATCAGTGTTTTTTAATAAAATTCACTATAATATGCATTATTTACGAGTATTGCTATAAGTGAATTTGCGAGTATTGCTGTAGATAAATAACGGGGAAATGAGGAATGATATTATGGAAAAACATGAAATGATGAGTCTGGAAGATTCCGGACAGCTTCGTGACAAAATGAGATTCTTTGAACAGGAACTGCTCAAGAATCATCATATCGATCCAAATCTGTATGTAGAATATAATGTAAAAAGAGGTCTTCGTGACTCCGCAGGTAAAGGTGTCCTGACAGGTCTTACAGAGATTTCTGATGTTAATGGTTATAATCTGATCAACGGCAGACAGATTCCGGCTGATGGACGTTTATACTATCAGGGAATCAATGTACAGGATATCATCAGTGGTCTGAACGGAAGACGTTTTGGATTTGAAGAAACAATTTATCTTCTGATCTTCGGTAAGCTCCCTGATAAGGAAGAGCTTTCCAGATTTCTGGATATGATGTCTGATATGGAGGAGCTTGGCGGTCGTTTTGTCCGCGATGTTGTTATGAAGGGAACCAATGCCAATATTATGAATGCCATGCAGCGTTGTGTTCTGGCTCTCTATACATATGATGACAATCCGGAAGATATTTCTCCTGAAAATGTACTTCGTCAGTCTCTGGAACTGATTGCAAAGCTTCCTGAAATTGCCGTATATTCTTACCATGCATATCGCCATTTCAGAAAGGATGATACCTTATTTATCCGTAATCCGCAGAAGGGGCTTTCTCTTGCCGAGAACATTCTTCTTATGCTTCGCCCGGATGGAAAATACACAGAACTGGAAGCAAAAGTTCTGGATATTGCACTGATCCTGCATGCTGAGCATGGTGGCGGTAATAACTCCACTTTCACCACTCATGTGGTAACTTCTTCAGGGACAGATACCTACTCTTCTACTGCTGCATCCATCGGATCTCTGAAGGGACCTCGTCATGGTGGAGCAAACCTGAAAGTTCAGAATATGTTTGCTGATCTGAAGTCTCATGTAGATCAAGATCACTGGGATAACGAAGATGAAATCGTAACTTACCTCAAGAAGGTTCTGAATAAAGAAGCATTTGACCATGCAGGGCTAATCTATGGTATGGGGCATGCAGTTTATACACTTTCCGATCCTCGAGAAGTGATCCTGAAACGCTTTGCCCAGGCACTTGCTGAGGAAAAGGGAATGACAGAGGAATTCGAGCTTTATAACAGAGTAGAAAATATTGCCGGCAAACTGATTATGGAACATAGAAAACTGTTTAAGAATGTCTGCGCAAATGTGGACTTCTACAGTGGATTTGTATACAGCATGCTTGGTATTCCGGAAGAATTATTTACTCCGATCTTTGCTATTGCGCGTATGCCAGGCTGGAGTGCTCACCGTCTGGAAGAGCTGATTAATGCAAATAAGATCATCCGTCCTGCTTACAAGTATGTAGGACATCATACGGATTTTGTTGCTTTTGACGAAAGGTAAACAGATGAAACTTATTACTGGCTGCGGTTCATTCC
>UMIU01018900.1_pt1 | contig 31162 bp, 39 predicted proteins | sample 1965871 | NCBI WGS metagenome assembly UMIU01 (sample SAMEA4836132, study PRJEB28245) | human gut metagenome | biome: gut microbiome; material: fecal sample | place: Denmark | collected 2008
CACGCCCACTTGTCGCGCGGGTTTCGTCATTATTAAAAAGACAAGAACGAGGAGTACTCTCGTTTCTTGTTCGTTGCTCGTCAGCACTAACAACAGCATTACTAAATGAACGTGTTGAAACTCACATAATATTATTCCGCTTGGCGCCAGCGTTAGCCTTATGAGTATCCATAAGTACTGTCACATTTTTAACTCGCATATTTTTGACAGCTTTGTATGCAAGATTGTGTACTCGGATTGGTACACTCGCGTCCATCATTTGGACACTTGTAGCGAAAGCGGGAGTTGAACCCGCACGACCATTACTGGTCACAGGATTTTAAGTCCGGCGTGTCTACCATTTCCACCATTTCGCCTTAAACCTATTATTTAATTTACGTTTGAGTCTTTTATAGGAGTAATAGCTTTAACAACTATTTGTCTATCAAGCTCAGCATCTGCTAATGTTTTAGCTATAATAGGAATTGAAACTCCATTAGCATACATGATTGTAAAATAATACGGATACAATTTAGCATGAGGATTGTTGTCATTAGCCATAAGAACTTTACTAACAACAATAATCGGAAGAGCAAAATCATTAGCTAAAACAGTTCCAGAAGGTAGAGTGATTAAAGTCATAATATTATATATTAGATTAGAATTTACATGAAAAAGAGTACCACTATTATCACAACAGAAGTACTCCGAGATGTCCATTTCAAAACATCAACATTTGGAACACAACAATCCCAATGTGAGCCGTGTGTAGGATTCGAACCTACAACCTGCTGATTACAAGTCAACTGCTCTACCATTAAAGCTAACACGGCGTAATTATAGATAACCAGCTGGACTTGCACCAGCCTAAAATACAGTTAAGCCTCGACTTATGTATCACCAAGCACATGGTTGGTTGCATTTATATCTCTGCCATGATTATCTATAATAGTTGAACTATCAGGATTCGAACCTGAAATCTGAGAACCAAAATCTCATGTGTTACCATTACACCATAGTTCAAGAAAACAAGTTGTAAAAATAGTAGTTTAATACTGGATTGCCTATCGAGGATTTCTACTCATTACACATTTTATTATGATAATGTATTTACAACTTGTTATATTAATTTGTTACTTATTATTCTTGTGAATAAGCGTTACACGATATACAGGCCGACATTTATTACGTTCATCACCATCGACTACGATAGTTTGAACATGACTGATTTTACGACCTTTTCCCATTTTACCAACTTTATTATTTTCGTTAGCACGAGTGATAATGTAAGGCATAGTTCTTGTGTTTGTTTGTTTATTATTTATGATTCAAATATAATAATTATATATGGTATGACCAAACAAATCTTAAAATTTATTTTGCATCATCATATATAATAGTGAGTGAACCATCAGATTCCTCACGAGCTTTAATTTTATTAATAACTTGATTAATGACAATAGTTGCAATAGCCATTTTGTCTTTTTCCAATGTTACAGGACAATAATCAATTAGTTTACGATAAATGTATTCAATTTGTTTCTTAAATATACTTGTAACTTCGGGTTCAAATCTATGAATATTATCGTAAGCCTTTTGATTAATAACAAATAGGATATACAACTGTTTATCATCAAAAATAAGTCTATCTTCGATTTCTTTAACAACATCCAAAACCATTTGACCAGCATCTTGCTGACTTGTTTTGAAACAATTAATATTATCACAATTAATTCTATCGAGAACTTCTCGAACAATATTATAATAATACTTAGTTGAATGTCGATAACGTTTACCAAAGATATTAACAACTTCTTCAAGAGCAAAAAACATAATATAACAATATATCATCGTCAGATTTGTCATCAGAATAATATCATTATATATGCCTCGTTTCTTAAAATCTTTTTCTTGTTCAGTAGTCACATTTGGTTAATTTGATTTTTTAACAGCTCTGATAACACTAATCAAACAAATTATTACAACAATCATAATTAAAATAACACTACCAGTATCTTCCATACGAGCTTGACTTTTCTGTTTAATTAGATTATCGTAATATTCTGAACTTAAATTAGGATTAATAGTTCCAACACCTAATTCTTTTTCATATTTAGAAATATCGAATTTTCTTACAGCAGATAATGCTGCACCTCGTGCGTGTTCAGGTTCTACACTTGGAAATACTATATTAGCACCAACACCTTCAGGAGCATTTTCGACACGAGTCATTGTTGGATTAGGGTCTTCGAACTGAATAACACAATCTTCTAAATTTGGCATAATTTACATGACATAAATAACAATTCGAGTAATATAAACTTGTCTTCCAGTAGGTTCAGTTTCAGTTTTAAGAATATATTCTTTTCGACGAACTACATATCGAACATTATTGATTTCAATATAATCGTCACGACTAACATTAATATCACTTTGTATAGGTAAATTAATAATAGTACCTTTTGTTTCAGATATAATTTCACATAATATAGTTTTGATATTATTAATAATAAGAGTTATAATAATAATTTCGTGAGTAACGTGACAAGTGGGCGTGCAACCTCCTCTCCCACCGGGGAGCGGAGCGGCTGGGCGTAGCCCAGCTGCGTAGCCCTCTCCAGTTGCAACTTATTTTTTATTAGCTTTTCTATAAGCATCACGAAATTCTCGAACAGTATCAGCGAATGATTTACGATAAATACGCCGACGTTCTTTACAATAGTAAACGACTTGTGCGATACCGTTTACTTCTTTAACAGATACAATTAGTTTAGCAGTCATATGATTAACAGTTTATACTCCAATAGCAATACCAGTTAGGAAAGCTAATGAAATAATTATATAAATAATACCAGTGAGAGTTTTTGATTCATCACCGTCAATACATTTGCAAAAGCCTATTAGACCTACTAAACTCCAAAAGACTATTGCTATTATTTTCCATATCATAAATTAATACTGATTATGAATCATTGTATCAATTTTACAAGTATTTTCAAGATAATCGAGATATTTATGATATGAACTTTCACTTGTAAAACGATAAGAATATTGATTATGGTCTGTTTTAATATCAACAAGATGTCCATTATCATCTAAATAAATAGACTCAATAGAATACTTATTAATATAAACATCCCCCAAACATACAAAATCGTCTTGAAGATCATCATTAATAGCTTTATCAATTGCTCTATCTTTGGCCTTATTATAGGTATAAGTAATAGCGGAAATAATAAAGCAAATGATGATACAAATGCAAGGAAGAAAAAACATACTGTTCGACATAGTTATTTTCAATTAATAGTTACTGATTTTATTAGTGATTTTACAAATGTAATAGATAATATATTTAAAGGTAAATTTCTTACATCTATTACTTCGATTAACATTCTGAATTTATCTGTTGAATTAAGTCTTTCTTCTAATGAATTATATCTTATTTCAATTCTTATTACTGATTTTGTCTTAGTAACTTGAATTATTTTTGTAGATTCAGTATTTTTAAATTCTATTTTACGTCCTGATTTTAATTCTAAAATTACTGAATTTGATTTTGATAACATAATTATTTACATTGTAAAATGCGTTATAATTGAACCAATAAATAAAAATAATAGTACAAAAGATACTATTTTAATATTTTTATTTACTGATTTGAATGTTGATATTTCTCGTTGAAGTTTATCAATGTAAGATGATTGTCTTTCAAGTCGGTCATTTAATTCTTCATTACGAGATATGAGAGCTTGTACTTTTTCTGATATTTCACGAGTTTGTTCTGTTGCTTCTTCAATAATTTTAGATTTTCGTAAACTAAGAAGTCTTATTTCTGCATATTGAAGAATAAATTCTCGTGATGTTGTACCTAATACAGATGTTTCTATCGAACTTAATACATCATAAATATCTTCGATAGCTAATGTAGGAAATTTCTTATATAATGCCATCATATCAGGCATTGAAATATTACTCATACCTGCAATGATTGTTCGTTCTAATGCAGATACTTTTCGTTTAGGAGATTCTGTTGTGTTCATAGTTGATTAAATTAATGAAATGAGATATTTTACAAGTAATACAATCCAATATCCTGCGAATAAGAATATCAGAAATGATGCTTGTAGTTTTTCTGTTAGTGTAAACTCTGGTTCACCAGTTATGTCTACTGAATTTCCTACTGTTAATTTAACAAACAAATAGGAAATAATAAATCCAATGATAGCACAAGTCATGATAGTTATGATGTTAAAACTATTATAATTAATAATGAAAATAAATAATATAAAAGTAAAGAATAAATAATTACAATTAATATTACAAATTCTATTACAATTACAATGTCAATTAATAATGAAAATCGAGATGATAAAATGAATGAAAAAGATGAAGAAAGAATTTAGATAAATAATATTACAAATTTTATAACAAATGATGATGAAAATATTATAAATGTAATATAAAGAAATCATAATAATAATGAAAAAGAAAAAGCTATAACAAAATCTATTAAGATTGTTATTACAATTTCAATAGAAAATAAAAGACTGAAAATTGTTATAGTTATTATTATGAAAATAAAAGATAATGAAAATGTAAAAATTAATAATCATAATAATAAAAAAGAAAATGTAAAAATTATTATAATTACTATTATGAAATCAATAATTACAATGATTGGAAAAGGTAAAGAAAATTAAATTGAAACTATTAAGAACAAAATAAATAGAAAAGATAAAGAAAATATTATAGATAAAAGTATTAGGAAATTATTAAGAATAATTATAGAAAATCAAATTGAGATTGTTAAGAACAATAAAGATATAAAAAATGATAAAAATATTAAAGAAATAATAAAAAGAATGATATTAAAAATAAAAATGAAAATATTAATATAAAAAATATTATAAATGATAATGAAAAATGATTAATAACAATTATAGGAAATCAAATTGGGAATGTTAATGATAAAATGAATAGAGAATGTTAATGAAAATAATAATGATAAAAATATTATAAATGAAAATAGAAAAATTAATATAAATGATATTGTAAGATTGTTAAGAACAATTATAAAGAGATTATTTGCCTAAAATTAGAGATTCTGATAGTGGAAATGATAAAGATAAAAGTGGAGATAATACCTCCGCAACTAATTATCATTTTCGTTTCAATTCTTTCATTACATTTATATACACTTTTTCTATATCATTTCTTATATCATTTTGTATTAAATTTTCTAATAAAATCATTCGTGTTTCAGATGTTCCTACTACTTCTTTAATTTCTCTTAATTCTCGTATTAAAATTCGAAATTCATTTTCTCTTTCTTTTTGTAGATTTACAAAATGCACAATAATAAATCCCGTAATTGTGATAATTAATAACACAACATAACACGAAATTAATATCGTTTGTGGAATAGTAAATCCTATTTGTTCTAATGGTAAACCAAATGCGATTAATGATTCAATTAGAACTAATGCTATAAATCCTAACCATTTCATAGTTTTAATAGTGTTGGTCGTAATGAAACTTAAAGTGTTGGTCGTAATGAAACTTGTAATTTACGAAAAGAATGACGAACATCATTACGATGTTCGCCATCCTTAACGTTAGTTGTTTAGTGTGTTACCGGAAGAGAAAGCAACGTATTTCGGTCTTCCTCGTTAGCCATATTCGGAACACGTCCGAACATCAAACGGAAAGTTTCGACACGATATGCCATATCACCGGCAGCGTTTGCGGCTCCGTTGATACGATTAATCGCGGCGCTCTTGAAATCCGTATCTTTGTACTCCTTGCCGATAGCCTCAACTATCATTGTTCCAGTAGTACGATAGGGAACGAGTTCGCCCGCTTTGTACTCTTTGCCGTCCACCGTAACGGCCTTCTTGGTCTTGTAACCCCATTCGCCCGGCTCGCCTTTCGGTATTACTCGTAATGTCATTTCGTAATACTTGGGCGGATTTGTAAGCGTGTTTAATTCTTCTACCATGTTTCCGGCATTATCTCGTTCGGCTGTTTCCTCGCTAATACAAAGGCACGAAAAACCGAACATTTTTGCCCTACTTTCTGTGATACTCAACGGTGTGTCAAGTTTCGCACCGCTTTCGGCATCAAATGCACGCAAGAATACGACATTATCGGTATTCTCTTTACCATTAATTGCCAGCGGTTTAGTTTTACCACTAATACGTACAACTTTAACGATAGTTTCAGTTGCTTCTTTGATTTGCTTTCCCATAGTTGAATTTGATTTAATTAGACTATTCAGGAAACGTTTATTTTTTTCTTTCCTGCAATCTCAAGCGGGGGGCTTCGCAAACCCTTGAATGGACGGGGCAGTTTCATTAGGTACTTCCACAATATAAACATTTATATTATTTCCGATACCCATAATAAAACTCACACATTCGTCATTAAAATTATCTATAAAATTTCCTTTATCTATCATTATAAAATTACTAAAATATATAAAATATTTATCTTTATCATCATTATTTGTATAAATACTTTTATAATCATTAATATTTTTATTATTTTTATCTTGAAAATAATCATTAAAATCATTTTGAAATTTATAACAAATACTTATATTATTTTCTATACCTTTGTAAACACTTTCATAATTATTAAAATCTTTATTCTTTATATTATCATTTCATTCAATCTATAAATCTTAAAAACCCTTAATATTTTTATCACTATTGTAATATCTAAAATTATCATTTTTATTTTTACATCTTTTATTCATTTTAAGATTCATAAGTTTATTATAAACATTCGTATTATTTCCGATACCTATAAAAATACTTATATTAATATCTAAATCATCATTACAATCATCTCTATCAATATTCCTAAAAATCCGAAAAGAATCTATAATTTAATTATCTTTATTTTTAACATTTTGAAAATTCTCATATAAATAGTAATATAAATTTCAATATCCTTATCTTTTATATTATCACAATAACTATTAAAACTGTTAAAAATTTCATTATTATTTTCTTAATTTTAAGAATAACTTTTATCAATATTAAAAATTTCATTAATTTCTTTATTAAAATCTCTATTATTTTCATTAACATTTTCCTTAATTTTTGAATTAATTTTTAATGTAATTTCAATATTACTTGTGATTTGACCTGTAAGATTACCTGTAAAATGACCTTTATCTTCACTAAAATCTACAATTTTTGCATCATTATTTTCCGTAATTTTTGAATAAATTTTTGAATTAATTGACCATATACCTATATATAGTAATAATATTACAAGTAATATTATTACAAATAATGAATATATAATATATATACAAATTCCAACTCGTAATTCAGAAACTATATAAAATAATCACGTAATTAATAACGAATTTAATAACGAAAAAATTAGTTCAAAAATTAGTGATTTTAGTAGTGCAACTAGTCAAGATACTAATGTCGCCAAAATTGATTCTTTTGGTGGGAAAACTGGTAATGCAAAAAGTGGTAAACTTTGAAGAGCTTTTAATAGGGATTTTATTAGTTTTAACTTGTGTACTCCCGGTGGGAGAGTAGGTTGGACGCCCACTCGTGAGGTCTTATAATCGCTAATACTGTAATTACTATTAGACTTATTGATAATTCTGCTTCTGATAGTGATAATTTTATTAATTCAGTTTGAAATTTATTTAGATTTACTTGCACGGGATAAGATTATATTATATATTTGTACTCGTAGTTATAATAATGTAAATCCTAAACAAAGTAAAACTATGGAAACAAAAATTGCATTTAGTCCTCGTGGTAACAAAGTTCTTCTTCGTGCAGATTTTGAAGTATCTACTCTTAATATTCTTAATAACGAGGAGATTAATAAGATTCCAGCTAAGGCTTATACAGTTATGGCTATTGCAGAAAATGTCAAAGGTCTTAATATTGGAGATAAAGTAAAACTGGAAAACGGTTGTATTCCTACTCTTATTCAAATGCCGGGCGATACTCAAACACTTTCAGCTAAACAGAAAGTTCACCGTGAAGGTAAATCTATCATTGGTGTTGGAACTGTTAAGTTTAGTGAGTTTGTTCTTGTAGATGAATATTCTATCGTAGGTGTTTGGATTGAATCTCCTGCCGTTAATAATTAAACTATGCTTAATCCTTTTGTTTATGATAAGTTAGTTCCTTTCGTAGATGAACGTATTGAAAAACATCTTAAACCTTATGTTCTTCGACGACCTGCTTCTTATAAACGAAGTGTTGCAGCTTGGGAAAAGTTAAGACCTAACCAAAAGGCGAAAGTATTAGAGTTACTGGAAAGAACACAAAAGGATAGTATTACCAAAGCTATGATGCGAGGAGATGAAGTTGTTAGTGTTCCTCGTGTTGGTAGATTTGAATACAGTCCAGCTAAATTCTTTAAGAAAACTCATGCTGAGGAACTTGAAGGTTTAAGTCGAGAGGAACGTAAAGCAAAGATTATTGCTTATCATATTGCTAATCGTCGTAGACGTAGAACTGCCGAAGAAGATGGGAAGAAAATGCGTTTCAGAAAAGATTTTACCAAAGGGTAGAATACTGTACTTTAATGAAGAGGAACATAAGTACACAGATGATTTAGGTAATGGTTACATATCTGTTACTACTCTTATTGGTAAATATACACAAGAATTTAAGAAAGAAGAAATTGCCGCAGCGTGTGAACGTATAGGTAAGAATCCTCGACATCCAAAATATCAAAAATATAAAGGTAAAACTAAGAAACAAATTCTTTGGGAATGGGAACAAGAAACTATTAAAGCTTGTGATAAAGGAACAAAGAAACATAATTACCTTGAAACTGCTATTAAGACTTGTAACGGATATAAGCTGAACGCTAATGGTTTTATCAATGATAGAATCTATACGATAGATGATATTGTTGGTAGTCATAAATACGGTAAGCTAAATCTTGAATATTTTGTTAAGACTGGTATTCGAGAAAAGTATCCTGATATATTTAGTCTGATTGCTGCTCTTGTTACGAAAGGTTATCATATCTACGCTGAAATTGGTGTTTATGATAGTCAAAATCTTGTTTCCGGTCTTATTGATATTCTCTTAATTCGTGATAAGGAATTTATTATTTTAGACTGGAAAACTAATAAGGCTCCAATTAGATTTGAAAGTGGTTATTATGATAAGAAACTTGATGGTACACTTGACCTCAATAATTTTATTTATAAAGAGGAATATTTTGGTGCACCACTTGACCACCTTGCTGATAGTATAGGTAATCACTATGCAATGCAACTTTCTACTTATGCTAATCTTGTTGAGAGTTGGGGTTATAAAAATGTAGGAATTATTCTTTGTCATATTAGAACTATTCAGAATCAATTTCAAGACGAAAATGAAGAAGATGAGGAAGTCGTAGAAATGTATGATATTCCTTATCTTAAAAATGAAGTCGAAATGATGATTGCTGATTATTCAAGTAAACATATTTATAAAACTGCTAAAACACTTTTTTAAACTATGAAAACTATTAAGATTTATTATATAGATACTCGTGGTAAACTTGCAGTAAATCTTATTAGGATTTTTAATAGTAATTATCGTGGGCAACTATAAAATTTAGTTTGGACGATAGAAATGTTATAAGTGATGTTACAAATGGTGTCGCCAGTGGGCGTCCAACCCACTCCCCCACCGGGTGAGGGTGCGGAGCACCCGAAAGGCCGAGCGGAGCGAGGCCCACACAAGTTACAAAAAGTATTACAAATATGAAAGCAACTAAGGAATCAAAATATAACGCATTATTTAATAAACTTATTGATGTAAATGATTTACCAAATAGACTTATTGAAATTGCTAAAGATTTAGAATATCCTATATTTAGGAAAAATGATAAATATCCTATTAATCTTAATATCTGGGGTATTCGTTCTAAAAGTACTTGTACTAAACATTATAACGATGTTATTGTAATGTTTTATGAACGAGATTTTAATATATGGGAATGTATGGTTTTCGAAGCTACTACTGACCCAAGTAATCTAAATCTTGAAACTCCTGTTAATAATAAAGGTTGTGCAGTTCTTCGAGAAGGTGTACACAAAGCTCTTTGGAAAATAGGTAAACATAAAGGACAATATAAAGCGCTTGTTCAAGCTAATCCTTGTCAAGTAATTCGTGACAATAATCGAGATGACAAAATTGATATTACCGATAATACTGACTTTGGTATGTTTGGTATTAATTTACATAGGGCGTCAAGCTGGAAAGTAAGTGATGAGATCGGTCTTTATTCTGCTGGTTGTCAAGTTATCAAAGATGTGAATCAATGGAATAATATTATTATTCCTTTATTTGATAAGGCGATTGGTAAAGGAACTCAATCTTATGTTCTTATTAATGAAATGGATTTAGATTTGTAAGTTATGAAAGATACTGTTCGATATATATTTTATATTGTTTTGATTCTTGCGATTGGTATTGGAGCTACTTATTTTGGTAGATATATTAATCGTAAGTTTTTAGGTATTGAAAGACATGATGAAACTATTAAATTTTTAAGAGATAGTCTTAATAGTTTCATTAAGAAATATGATACGATTATTAATGAACAACAATTTGTTATTGATAGTCTTAGAGGAATTGAACAAAAAACTATTACTATTTATGAGAAAGCTGAAAGTGATTTTAATGATAGTAATATCATTAGTGATGATTCCGTTCTCCGTTATATCGCAAAAAAGATACAAGATTGATGGCGATACAGTTATTATTTTTACTCCGAAAGAAACTCGTAAGTTAGCTATAAAACTTCTTGAAGGTGAAAAGTATGAAAAACTTTATCTTACTGCCAGTGAAATTCAAAGGGTACAAGATAGCGTTATATCCTTCCAGTCTTATCATATTGCTATTCGTGATAGTCTTTTGGTTGTTTCTTTTGGTGGCCTTGATTCACTCAATAGTAAGTTAATTAATTATCAAGAAAGATATTTAATAGAACGAAAAAAGAAACATAGAAATGGTTGGATTGCAGCTGGTTCTATTGCTTTGAACGCTGTATTAATATTTGTATCAAGTCGATGAGTAAAATTAAAAATTATATTCCTAAGAGTTGTGTATTAGCTGGTGTTGATATTCTAACTGTTATTACAGAGAATAAACAAAACGCTGGAAATCTCGGTAAATCTTCTATTGCTAATGGTGTAATTCAATTACAATCATTAGATTATGGAATTGAGATTTCTAATACACAAATGCAGAATACATATTTTCACGAACTTGTTCATCAAATGCTTAATAGTATTGGTGAATTAGAATTGAGTGAAAATGAAAAGTTTGTTCAGAATATGGGAAATATGATGTTTGAGTTTCTTCGTACTGCTGATTGGATTAGGTTAGAAGAGTTCAAACATAATAAGTTTTCTGATGCAGATAGTAATACACCTTTTATTCAAGAAGGTATTGCTGAAATAAAATAATGTATGGTACATGGATTTAAGATAGAAAATGATAAACTAATTCTTGATGTAGAAGAAATACTTCAATATCCTTTACTTCAACAGATATATGCTCGTGATGATAGTAAAGATAAATCTTTTGCAGAAAAAGAATTTAGATTTATACTATATTTATCCGATAGAAAAGGTTATGTAACGAAAGCAGGACTTACTAAAAAAGAAGCTTATGCTTATGCTAAGTCTAATGCCGGTTTAGATGAATCTTATCTACCGGATAAAGTTGTTTTATCTGCTATTGAATTTGTAAAATCAAATCTTAATATTACAGCTGTTGAAGATTTAATTAATTCTACTATTAAATCTTTGAATCTTTCAAGTAAGTTAGTTCGTACATTAACTGATGGTATAGAAGATTTAATGTCGAAAGAACTTGAAATGAAAGATTTAGCTCTTTGTGAAGATACTCTTAAACAGATTATTAAAATTGCTAATGAAATTCCTGCACGAGTTGAAAGTCTTACTGAGCTTAATGATAAGTGGGATAAGATTGAAAAAGGTGTAACGTCAATTCGTGGTGGAGCTGAATATAGAGATAGCTATGACGGAACAAATGATAGAGCATCTAACGCTCCTAACGAAACAGAAACATTATCGTAAAGATAATCGTTATGGTTATGAAACTGGTCGAAGTCCGTTTATAGATTACATACTTGAAGATAAAGAAAGTTACAAACCTTTATCTTCAAGTATTTGTCGTTTTACTGGTAAACCTTGGATTGACAGAGATAACGATTTTCTTATAGGTGAAAGTGGTGGTGTACTTATGAAAATAGATTTTGTTTTCGTAGGTACTGAAATATTTAGTCGTGTTGCAGACTTTTATGAGAAACATGGATGTTATTGTCTTGAACCAGATGATAGTCCTAATGCCATAAAGTTTTGGCAACGTGAAATGGATAGACGAGTTAAAGGTGTTCAAGCATATTGTAAATTATACATTAAAGATATTCCTGCTTATTTAGCAGCTAAATCTGATGCTGAACGTAAAGCTTTACTTCATAAAGTTCGTATAACTGGCGACCATTATAATTATCTTAATTATGGTCGTATCGAACGTGCTCCTAATGAAAAGGAACGTAAACAGTTAGATAAAGAGGGAAGATTTAAGGTTAATACTGTTGAAGGCTTTCCTCGATTTTGGGATGGAGATTATTGGAACTTTAAGATTGATGAGCTGATTGCTAATAATAGTTGTAACTTATGTAAAGCAAAAGCTCGTCGTAAAGGTTTTTCATATAAACGTGGTAGCCAAGCAGCTAATACTATCAACGCAAATAAGAATGTAACTGTTACACTTGCTGCCGACCAAATGGATTACTTAACTGAAAAAGGTGCTACATCTTATATGGTTAAAGTTAATCTTGATTGGTATGAAGATAAAACTTATTGGCGAAGAGGTTATCTAAGTGAGAACTTTGATAAAGGTATTGAACTTGGATATAAGAAATCAAAAGAAGGTCAAAAAGCTTTCGGATTTCGTAGTAAACTTTTAAGTGTTGCTATTGGTAAAAATGAAAGTGCCGCAGTAGGTAAGAAAGCTATTGAAACTGATTTTGAGGAAGCAGGTAAATGTTTTGGGGAAAATACTGGTTTTATAATGTCTGATGGACAAATTAAATTTGTTCAAGATATTAAAGTAGGTGATAAACTTATGGGACCTGACGGAAATCCTCGTACAGTATTAGCTACTATAAATGGTGAAGATGATTTATACGAAGTTACTCCTTTAAATGGTGAATCTCATGTTGTAAATAGTAAGCATGACATTTATATGATTTATAGGAAAAGTTATGGTAATATATGTAAACCGATTACTATGACTGCTCCAGATTATATAAATATGATTAAAGAACATCCTCGCTGGAAAGATAATCATGCTCTTATAAAAACATGTATTGATTTTGATAAAAAGAATGTTAAAATTGAACCTTATGTTTTTGGATTATGGATTGGTGATGGAGATAAAGATACATGTAGATTTACCAATGAAGATAGTGAAGTAATTGATTATTTAAAAGAATATTCAAAAAATAATAATCTTGATTATTCGATTGCAGATACTAATTCTAATGCTAAAAGAATTACATTAGTAAAATGTGAAGATGCTTCGGATAATTGGTTTAGACAAGAACTTTTTAATATGGGAGTTCTTCATAATAAATATATTCCAAAAGAGTACATTTATACTGATAAACAAAGTAGATTAGAATTTTTAGCTGGTATTATTGACACTGATGGTTCTTATGATTCTAAAAAACATAATTTTGAAATAGCTCAAAAAGACCCTGCAATTGTTTATGATATTGTTTATATTTGTAGAAGTCTTGGATTGAAAACCACTGTTTCAGAAAAGATTATAAGAGGTGTTACTTATTATAGAATTTTTATTTTATCTGGTTGTCATTTAATTCCTACTAAAATAAATCGTAAAAAAGCAGAAAATTATATTTCATTACAAAAGAATGTATTGGAAACTCGATTTGATATTAAACCTATTGGTCGAGGTAGATATTATGGATTTGAAGTAGATGGTGATAATCTTGTATTATTAGAAGATTTTACTATTACTCATAACTGTCCTAATCTTCAAAAAGCATTAGACGTTATGATGTCTAATAGTGAATCAGGTGCAATGCGAATTGGTACTATTCGTGTATATGGTACGGGTGGTACAAAAGGTGCTAACTGGGAAGCTTTTAGTAATTGTTTTTATAATCCCGGAAAGAATGATATGCTTCCTATGGAAAATATCTGGGATGCTAATAGTAGACATGTTGTTTGTGGTTTCTTTTTTCCGCAGATATGGGATTATGAACCTTTTATAGAAGATGGTAATTCTTTACTGTTTGCTTCTTGGAAGGATGATTATGACAAGAAACGTGGTGCAGAAAAAGAGAAAGATGTTGGTGAATATAATATTTATGTAGGTCAACGTGCTAACAGTCCTAATGAGGCATTTACGAACACACAAGAGAACATTTTTCACAGTCCGGAACTTACTAATCATATTAACGCTATTAAATATGATAAGTCTAATCATTTTTATGAAGATGGTTGGTATATACTTGATGATGGACGTGTTAGATTTGTTACTAAACAGGAATGTATTGAACGAGCTATATTTGGTTCCGATAGATTCCATGAGTATATAACTGATGTACCTCATAATTCAAAGACTGATGTTCACGGTTGTATAAGAGAGTTTTATTCTCCTATTCCAAATGATGGCAGTCTTTATTTTATTTCGTATGACCCATATCGTGTAGATAAAAATAAAGAAGAAGTTAGTACAAAAAATTCACTTGCAAGTTTTCAAGTGTGGATGCGTACTAATAGCAAAACTCCTTACATGGGTAAACGACTTGTTGCTTCTTATTGTGGTCGTCTTGATACTATGGAAGCTGTCGATAAACTTGTTCTTTATGCTTGTTTACGTTGGAATTGTAAAGTTCTTTATGAGGCTGGTACTGGTGAACTTGTTACTAATTTCAAGAAATGGGGTTATAGAGATAAGTTACTGAAAGACCCAAGTAGTTATATTAATCGTAGTGTTGATGGCCCTCGTATTACTGGTTATGGTATTGTCATTGGTGATGGCGATATTAAGTTAGAGGGTATGCGCATGGTGCGGGATTTCTTATACGAAATTGTCGGAAAAACGTCCGACGATACACCAATATATAGATTTAATCAAATTTATGATATAAGTTTCTTATTAGAGTTAGATAGATTTATATTTGGGCGTAATGCAGACCGATTAAGTTCGGCTATCGTTGCAATGTTTGAATTTCGTAAAGATTCCCTTTTACTTGAACGAGAAGCTAACTCGAAAAGTAAAACTAATAACACTGGTCGTAAAGTTAATAGATTCCTAAAATGAGTGAACGTGATTTAAGAGTAACTCCACTTGTTATGCCTGACCAGCGTGCAAGTACTGCTACAAAACAAACGAAAGCTTGGTACATTCCTAATTGTAATTATTGGATTAATCTTGCTATTGGTCAGAATGATAAAACTGTTACGCAGAAATTTCTTGATGCTGCTAATGGTTTAGTAGACCCTAAAACTTATGAATATGTTCTTCGGAATTATATTGATAAGGTTGGTGAGAAAGCTGTCATGTATGGTGAGATACGTGATGTAGATTTTCTCACTCCTATTAAAGAACGATATATGGGAGAATTTATTAATATGTTCTCTAATTATCAAGTATTTAATAATGACCCTTCTGTAACTCTTGCTCGCAATAAAGTTCTTGCTGATAAAATAATGGCTTATTGTAATCAAGAAATTATTAATCGTCTTAATGAAGCAGGATTTAATACTGGTCAAAAGACAATTAAGCAAGGTGAACTTAACGATATTATTGAGGAAGTTCTTAACGATTGGATTGATGATGTAACTATTACAACTCAAAAACGTCTTGAACTTATTAATACTATTGTTGAAGCAAAAGACAAGTATCAACAATGCTATTTCTATTGGTGGGCTTGTGAAGAGGTTTATACTTATCGAGAAGTTTATAAAGGTGATGTTTATCTTCAAGTAATATCTCCTCTCGAATATTATCGTATTGAAAGTGGTCAACGATATATTGAAGATGATGATGCAGGACTTCGTGTCTATCGAATGACTATTCCTCAAATCATTGATAGATTTCGTGATGAACTTACAGATGCAGAAATGAATTATCTTAAAGATATTTATACTGTATCTCCTAAATATGATGCTCCTGATGGCATAGTTCAAATCTTCAATAAAACAGATTTTGCTGAACGTAAAGCTATCTTACATACTAACGCAGAAGCACTTCGTAGTGAAGCTCGATTGTATGGTAAAGAAATCGATATTTATCATTATGTTTGGAAAACTGAAATTAAACAAGGTATTCTTAAACATCGAGATTTATTAGGAAATGTTGTAGAAAGTGTTGTAGATGAGGATTATGAATTTGATGCTTCTGCTGGTGATATTGAAATTGAATGGGAATGGATAAATCAAGTTTGGGAAGGTTGGCGTATCGGTGGTTGTCATAGTGGTATTTATATTAAGCCGCGACCTATCAAAGTTCAACGTGAAAGGTTTAACAATTATAGTGATTGTAAATTACCTTATAATGGTATCGTAGGTTTACATAAAGATAATCTTCGTAATCCTATTCCTTTCCGTGTTTTACCTTATCTTGCTCTTTATCGCATTTATACTTTACAACAAGAACGTGCAGTAGCTAAGTTTAAGTCTTGGTTATTATTCCCTGAAAGTATTCTCGCTGATAGTAGTGATATGACTACCGAGGAACGTCTTGCTGTTGCAAATAAAGATAGTTTCTTACCGTTTGACGATTCTGATGCACAACCTAATGCTTTACAATCTATTCGAGAAGTAGCTACAAGTGCTATTACTAATTATATTCAAATGCTTGATAATCTCAAACAAGGTTTAAAAGCAGAAGCTTGGGAAGCAGCTAATATGAATAATGCTCGCTTTGGTGATGCTAAGGATTATGCAGGTAAGGCTGTTAATGAATCGAATTATTCTCAAGCAATGACCGGAAGTGTTTGGAGTCTTGAATGCTTCAATCTTTTCCGTGAACGTGATTATGTTGCAAATATTGATTACAGTAAGTTTGCTTGGATTGACGGTAAACGAGGTTCTTATGTAGACCCGACAACTAATAAAGTTGTTGTAGTTGATATTGATGGTTCTTCTGATTTCTCTGGTAATATTGGAATTTATATTCGTAATAATGCCGATGTTCAGAATAAGCTGAATATGATGAAAGAACTTGCTTTTAGCGCAGGTCAGAATGACCAACTGGAAGTTGCTATTGAAGCTATTGAAAATAATAATATTACTTCTATTGCTAAGAATATTAAGAAAGCTATTCAAGCTCGTCGAGATTATGAACTTCAAATGCAACAAGTTCAACAACAAGCTCAAGCAGAAGTTGAACAAATTGTTAGTCAGCGTGAAGCAGCTAAACAAGAATTTGAAGCTCAACAAAATGCTCTTGATAGAGAACATGATATTAATCTTGAGATTCTTAAACAAGAAGGTGAAAAAGAGATTTGGAATATGCGACTTAAAGTCGATACCAATGGAAATGGTAATATAGATAAAGATGAAGCTATGCTTGCTCAATCTGGTTACACTGCTTCTGATGTTAATAGAATAAAGTTACAAAAAGAATTAAAGCAATGATGACCGAGAATTATCGACGGAGAGCAAGAGAACCTGCAAGATGATACTGTTATAATTATTGATAATATATTATATATAGTATATCTTTGTTCATGTAATAATATTCAACTATAAATAAATACTAATATGGCTGTTGAAAAAGTTGTTATACCTGATGATGAAACACAGGAACAAAAACAAGAACGTCTTCGTAAAGAATTAGAAGAACGTAAAGCTAAAGAAGCTAAAGAAGCTCAAGAAGCTGAAGAACGACGTAAAGCTGAAGAGGAAGCTGCTCGTAAGAAAGCTGAGGAAGAAGGTGAGAAGGGTGGTTCTACTGGTAATGGTGAAGAAGAAACTGAACCGGAACAAGTAGAAATTGATGGTACTCTTTACACACTTGATGATAACGGAAACGCCGTAGATGATAACGGTGAAATTAAGTTCACAAAAGAACAGATTGATGCAATGTCTGATGAAGAGCCTAATGAATTAGACGGTGATTATATCGAAGCTATTTCAAAGGCCAGTGGTATTGTTATTAAAGATGAGAAAGGTGAACCTGTTAAGTTTGAACCTACGATTGAGGGTTTTGCTAAACGTGAAGCTGCTGTAAAAGCTCTTGGTGAACGAGAGGGTTTTGCAAAAGGTTTTAATGAGTTTTTAGCTAACAATCCTGATATTGCAGCTCTTGTTGAATATAAGAGTAAGTTCGGTACAATCGAAGGTTATTCGGCAAATGTAGATTATAGCAAAGTTGAAATCAAAGATGATGATAACTTACTTGCTGATTTAATCTATAAAGCTGAAATTCAAAAAGGTACTTCTCCGGAACGTGCCAAACGAATTGTCGAGTTTGCAAAAGCAAATAACACTCTTAAAGATGATGCAACTGAAAGTCTTAATTGGTTGCGTAAAACTCAAGAGAGTGAGATTAAAGCAATTCGTGAACGTGAGGCCAAAGAAATGCAGGCTGAACTTGAAAAGGAAATTAAATACTTTGGTGTTTCATATGAAGATGACGGTACTGTCAAAGTTCATAATGCACCGGGTAGTCTTTATGATTTAATTGTTGTTAAAGGTCAGATTGGAGAATACGCCCTTCCGAAAGAAGGTCTGAGAATTAAGACAACTGATGGTGAGAAACTTGTTTCTCGTCAAGAGTTATTTGATTATTTCTCTCGTCCTGTTCAAGAGATTAATGGAATGGTTTATAGTCAAGCACAGATTGATGAGATTAATCGTCTTTCTAATCCTGCTGAATTGGCTATGCGATTTATTATGAATCTTGATGGTGGAGTTGACCAACTGATTAAAGCTGAACTTGCTAAAAAAGAAGTTAGACGTCTTCGTTCATTAGCAAGTAAGACTGGTAAAAACAATGGTAATCCTAAAGTTCAAAGAACTGCAAAGGATGATAAAATTGTTTTACCTATTAAATAAAGCAAATGTTCTTGCCTTATAATAATAACTTAACCAAAAATCTAATTTACAATGCGTGAAATTGGAACTGTGAAATTTGACTCGAATCAATATACAGATGCTAATATGCTTCTGAATTTTGATTTGATTGACCCTGTTAAACTTAATCGTAATCTTACTTATCTTTGGGGTAAGGATAGTGACAAGTATCCTCTTCTTACTCTTACTGAGGGTCAGGGTGCTGTTACAACAAAAGTTAAGCTGAATGGTGGTGATACTCAATATACTTGGGAAATTGCTCCTCGTCAGCGTGTTACTTCTCGTCTGAAAAAGCTGGTATCTGATAAAACTGCTATTCAGCCTTATGGAACTGTTGAGGTTGAAATGGAGGATAATTGGTTTATTTATCAGCACACGGCTATTGCTCCGTCTGGTATGCAATGGCGTATTCAGAATGAGGGTATTGCTACTTCGACTGGTGGATACGTTTATCGTTTTACCAATATGTCGGGTGCTCCTATCTCGGCTGATGCTGTTGCAAAAGACTTCATTAGTGGTGCTATTTGGGCATTAGGTGCTTCGACTATTCCGGGTAGCAAGTCTGACGGAAACCGCTCGAATAACCAGTCGTTTAGCAAGGCAACCAACCAGTATGGTTATTACCGTTTCTCGAAAGAGATTGCTGGTAATATGGGTAATAAGGTTGTTAATATTGCCTTTGATACTGCATCTGGTGGTGAGCGTAGTCTGTGGATGCCTTACGAAATGAAGATGTGGGAAATCATGCGACGCGAGATGCTCGAAGAGGACTTGTGGTTCTCGGAGTACAACCGCGATTCGAATGGTATTATCCACTTAAAGGATGAAAAGACTGGTGAGGCAATTCCTCGTGGTGCTGGTGTTCTTGATATTCTCAAGGCCGTTGGTAATTATGAAACGTATTCTGTTCTGACACTTAATCGTTTCGATCGTATCATCACTCGTATCTTTGACAATCGTATTGATTCTACCGTTGAGGAACTTGTTCTTTATTGCGGTAAAGGTTTTGCACGAATGTTCAATGATGCTATCTACTATGATGCTCGTCTTAAGAATTACTTTGTAACTCTTGGTGATAACGAGATTAAGAGCGATGGTGAAATGATGTCTTATGGTAAGTATTTTAACCGTTATAAGATGTTTAATGGTAAGATTCTTACTGTCAAGATTGTTGATATGTTCGACCACGGTATTCGTGCTCGTCGTGACCGTGAAGCCGGTAATATGTATCAAGGTCTGCCTATTACTTCTTATAGTGCTGTATTCCTTGACCATACTATGGGTTCGAATGGTGAGCGTAATATTAAGTTTGTTTGTGAAGAGGGTCGTGAGTATAAAGTAGGTGTCTATAAAGGTATGGCTGAACTGCCTGCTTCGTGGGGGCTTGCAAGTGGTACTCAACTGTCGGATACGAAGGATATTGCTTCTTATGAAGTTCTTGGTTCGCAAGGTATCAATATTGATAATCCTACTACTTCGTTCTGGCTTGATTTAGCTCTGAACTAAACACCCAATTTGAGTAGTAATAATCGAAAGGTTATTACTACTCATTAACATATAAAAGATTGAATAACTTAAAATGTTAAAAATATGATTAAAGTTAATCGTTCAGTTCGTATTGAATGGAGGAACAATCCTTCTTCTTTTGAACTTCGGAATAAAGATGCTTTCAAAACTGACTTTCTTCGTCTTGGTTCTGCTATTCGTCCTGTTAATGAATTGCTGAGCCGTAGTGAGGAAATGCGAGTTCTTCTTCCTACTGTTGTTGGTGTATCTCCTATTGATAGTTCTTGGCAAGAACGAATCACTACATACTTAAATGATTTTCTTCTTGAGATTCCTGTTCATGGCTTAGAGTTCGATACTTCTTACGTTTTAGATTTAGGTAATCCTGCTCTGAAAAGTAATATCGACGAACTTATCGGTAAACTTAAAAAAGCTGATAAGATTAAGAATGAAACTGGTTCGGAACTTGAATCTATTGTTCTGAAACGGATTAAGGAACTTGATGAAACGGAACTTTATAAGTATGTTACTTTTGTTAATATTCCCGATTATATTAGTTGGAGATATTGCCTTTTAAGTAGCAAAGTTGCTAATAAGGTTGAAGACATTAATAAGAGCGTCAATATTCAATTTTATCTTACTTCGGATAGTGAGCGTAAAGCACTCAAAGCTGCTCGGACGAAACTTCGCACTGATGCTCTCAAGAAATATACAGAACTTATTAATAATCCGAATAGCGCACTTATCGACAATGTTGTTGTATCGACAGGTAGCGTAGGTGATTATTCGGAATTTATGGCAATGACTGCCGATGATAAGCAATCTGTTCTTCTTGAACTTATTGACAGTGACCCACAGAAGTTTATTAGTATTGTTGATGATAAACATCTGGGGATGAAAGCTAAGATTACTATTTATCTTTGGATGAATATTATTCGACAACTTCCGAATAGTTCTATCATTGTCGATGCTTCTAATCCGGAAAATGTTATTGGTAATAATATTAATGATGCTATCTCGTATTTCTCGAATGATAACAACAAAGGTATTGTTGCCGAGTGGAACGCGAAGTATCGTAGTTTGAAAGGTTAGTCATGTATGAAACGGTAAAAGAGTTACACATCGAAATAGAGCAACGAATACAGCAGATAACATCTAATAGACATCGGAGTATTGCTCCTCAGTTTATTGATATGATGCTGAATCGAGCTGCCGTTAAATATATACAAACTAAATCAAATAGGAAAACTAATTATAAAGGCGAAGGTCTTGAGGATAGTAAAAAACGTGTAGATGATATTCAATCATTAAAACGTGAAACACCGTGGCTTAAACTTAAACGTGATAAGCAAGATGCGGATTATCCAAATAGAGCTTTCGTTATTCTTCCAGGTGATTATCTAAAACTTATTTCTTCTACTTCTCGATTAACTTATGGCAAAGCTCGACTTGTTGAGAATTTACATGAAGTTTATCCTGATGATGAAGTTAAGAATTTATATTATCATCTAATTGATTTGTCTAAAATCGCTTTAACTGGTGATGAATTTAATGGACAAATTATTGTTAATGGGAATGAGATTGATATTTCAGATATTCTTTCTCTTTATGATAGTGATTCAGATAAGATTGATTTGTATGAAATCGCAGGTTTGACTTGTGATAGATTACGTCAAGCTCTTTCTAATGAATATAATGTTTATTGGGAGAATCTGATTGGTCGTTATTATAAAGATTGTATTATTATTACTTCTAATGCAAAAGATGAAATTGCATTAAAAGTTAATGATACAGACATTCCTGTTATTACTTATAATACTACTTATGACGAGTTCGTAAATATAGGAAATAAGTTTTCTGAAAATGATTTAATTGCTACCGAAAATATTCGAGCTACTCTAAATAACTTCTATGGTAATAAAAACAGACATCTTAATCCAATAAGTGAGCTTGTTGATGATAGGCTGTTTGTTTATTACGGTGATGATTTTTGTGTTGATGCGGTTAAGATTTCATATATTAAGAAGCCACGTCTTTTTAATATTGATATTAACCAAATGTCAGATATGGAAGTTACACCTGATTTCATAGATAGTGTAGTTAGCGATATTCTTCTTGTTCTTAAAGATGACAGTTTTAGTGCTGTTAAACAACAATCAAATTTAGAATAGAAAATGAAAAGTGTAATTGTCGCAAATGATTTTCTGACAACACTTGCTAATAACGATGTTAGCAAGCTGACTCGCGGACAAGCTGTTCTTCTTAATTCGGCTGGTAAAGTCGTTGCAGCTGCTTCGGATGTCAAGGATGATGAGATGTTGCAGTTTGTTCTTGGTCTTGGTGATGGCAAGGTTAAACGCGGCGTTTGGATTAATCCTAAGTGGTCGAAGCAACATAAAGAAAAGTATCTTGCTCCTGCTGGTAAAACGTATAAGTTTACGAATCTCGTAGCTAATCGTGGTATTGGTTATCAAGGTTTCGATGCTGAGGTTATCATCTCGTGCAAGCCTATTAATTCTTTTGGTGGTTATCCTCTGGAAGTTTACAATGCCAGCGTAACTATTAACGGAATTGACGAAGCAAGTGCAGATATTATTGCTCGTCTGAAAGTTGAGGTTGAAAAGACTTTGACTAAGATTAATGCTCGCTTTGGTGCTGATAGCATCACGATTGATGATTTTACCGAAGCAAGTGTTACGTTCACTGGTGCCGCAGGTTTTGAGTATTATGTGACGTTTGATGGTATTCTTCGTACTACGCTTGAAGAGGGTACTGAGAATCAAACTCCGGTTGGTACTTATGACCAAGTTGCTAAACTTGAGAAAGAAGCAGATGTTGCCGGTGTAGGTTATAATCCTAATTTCAAGGAATATGACCGTGTTTATGGTGATATTTTTACAGCTACCGAGGGTGTTATGTATGACACTTATGTAATTACTTCTCGTGCTGATTTCACACATCCCTTTAATTTACATACAGAGGGTTTACAGGTTACTCAATTTATTGCTATTGACAATACTAAAACTTCTGCAATTACTGCACTTGAAGGGGTATTGGCACTCATTAAGTAAGAAATTGATTTGTTAAAAATGTAACCACAAGGATAACTCCTAATGCTATTAATTGTGGTGTTAGGAGTTATTCTCTTAATGATGCTAATGTTATGTGACAAGTGGGCGTGCAACCTCCTGCCCCACCGGGGAGCGAGGCCGCAGGCCGAGCCATACAAGTTGCACCATTATTATTATTAATCGTCATATAACAATAAATACGATTAGTATTATGATAAAGAAAATATGGAATAAAATAACTACTTTTTTAAGTGGTTATTATTCAGAACATAAAGACGATATTATTATTGGTTTCGTCATTGCTACTGTCGTAGGTATTTTATTTAAGGCTACTGTTGCTACTTGGTTTATGAGTTTATGGATTACATTAGCTTATCAAATCATTACTTGTGGTATTCAAGCTGCAAGAAAGAAAGCAATAACTGGTCTTAAAATTCATCCTATTATTATTAATTTTGTAGTTGGAGTATTTATTTCGTTATTGTTCTTGGTATGGCAGTAATTAATCTTCGAAATGTTGTAGCGCTCGGTGTACTCGAAGATGGTGTATATCCGAGTGTTTATAATGGCCAAACCGGAGAATATATTGGTACAGTAGATGGTGAAGGTGCTGGTATTAAAACAGTTCCTACATTATATATGTACTATCGAAAGAACGGCCACCTATATTTATATAGGACAAAAGAGAGGATTGAAATAGACTTAACTAATGTAACTGCTTACGATAATAGTGCTCTATTTAAGTTAACTGAAAAATCTGATATTAGTTCTGCAAAGATTACTGAGTTTGAATCTCGAAATATTGATGTAGGACATTATGAATATAAAGTTCCGTGGGTTAAATCAACTCAACAATATCTTTATATACTTGTACCGATTGTTCGTTCTATACATACAATTACAGTACAAGGTATCATAAGTAATCAGATATTTACTCTTACTGGTATTTATGTTCATGAAGGTAAATCTTGGTGGATTTATCGAACGAATGTAAAGACCAATTTTGATTTTAATGATGCTGTTAATGAGATTCTTGATGTTCAAGTATATGTTCGTGAGCTTACAGCTGAGGACTTAAATCCTGTTGAACAACTTACAAAACTTTTATTTGAACATATTAATAATAAGTTTAATCCTCATGAGGTAACAAAAGAACAAGTTGGTCTTGGCAATGTTGATAACACTGCCGATATGGATAAACCTGTATCTCGACCTCAAAAAGAGTACATTGATGCTCTTGAAAATAGGGTTAAAGGTTGGTTCAAACAGTTGAATGTTTGGATTAACAATCATGTTGCAGAAGTTAATAAAAAGTTTCAAGATGTTTGGGCTGCTATAAACAAGAAACTTGATAAAGAAGATTACGAGAATGACAAAGATAATTTCAATGCTCATATTCGTAATTATGATAACCCTCATAGAGTTACTGCCGCACAAGTTGGTTTACCAACTGCCGCAAGTGACATTGAGAAATTAAAACAAAAAGCTCAAGAACTTCAAGGTTTGCTTATTAATAAGCAAGATAAAACTTCTGAAGAACTTGTTACTGATAACAAACGTATTGTAGATGCTATTAATGAGATTTATGGTATTGTTGTAGAACATAATAATCATGTTCGTAGCAACAGTATTAATCAAATTGAAGTTACAAGCGAGATTCCTACTACGTTTGAAGATGGTACACTTTGGATTCGTATTCCTCGAAATGAAGAAGATTATATAACAATTAAGATTGAAGCTGTTCCGGTTGATTCTACTATACGAATGATTAATTCGGAAGGTAAAGAATCGGCAGGTGTTGGCAGTGCAAGTCTTGAATGTTTAATTCAAAGTCGTTTACATTATATTGTAGAAAAAGAGGATTACATTACAAAAGATGTTTATGTCGATGTAGGTGTTGAAGATACGACAATTAATGTTGTTCTTACACCTAAGACTAAAAAGACATTAACTGTAAATGTAACTCCTGATAATGCTTTAATTATATTTACTGATAAATCTTCTAATGTAGTTATTGCTCAAGGTACTGGTACTCTTACATATGAAACTTATGACCCGCGTGATATTTTAATTCAAGTTGGTGCAAGTGGATATGAAACTTACGAAGAGCGTATTACATTAGATGAGAATATAATTCGTGATATTACTCTTACAGCTCTACCAGTTGAACAAGGTGCTGTAAGTCTTACGGTAGTCGATAGCGAAACAAAGGCCAAAATAGCCGCATACGTCTATGATAAGGACACGGGTGGTATATTAGGTCAAGTCACAAAAGATACGCCGCTACAACTCACCGGAGATGTCAATACGAGCCGAATTTTGAGGTTTGTTTCGTCGGGTTATATAGAGGTTGAACAACTGGTAACTTATGCAATTCCTACCGCAGAAGTTACTGTTGAAATGGATAAAGTTCCAGTTCAATCTGGTACTATCTATGCAACTGCTGTAAATACTGAATCTACTGCTTTAGACGGTGTTACGTTTGAGTATAAACTCAGTACTGAAAGTGATTGGAAACCTCTCAATAATGATGAATCGACTGCTGGTAAATCTGAAGCTGTTACAGCTCCAGTTGGAACAAGTGTTGATTTCCGAGCTTCTAAAACTGGTTATATAACTAACACTGGAACTGGTACGATTAATTCTACTGGTGAACATAGTGTTACTATTGTACTTGAAGAGGTTCCGCCTGAACCTACTACTAAACAATATTATATCCATGCTGTAACTGAGGAATCTGTTAATATCACAACAGGTGTTCATGGTTATTTATGGAATAATAATAGTTGGGTTGAACAAACTTTACAAGGTGGAGCAATGGGATTTGCTTATACTGGTGAACCCGGAATTTCTATTCGTGTTAAGTTTACTGCTACCGGATACAACGATACTGAAAAAGATATTGTTTTAGAAGATGGTAGTACAGAACCGATTGATATTAAAGTCGTAATGACAGAGGAAACTCCTCCTCAACCTACAACTAAGGAATATTTTGTATTCGCTGTTACTGAAAAGAACGCACCAGTTGAAACAGTTACTGCTGCTTCTGTATTAGTTGATGGTGAATGGATGCCTCAAGATTTACGAACTGTTGTAGCAAGTATCGGATTTAACTATACTGCTATACCTGGAACTGTTATTAAAGTCAAATTTGTTGCTACTGGATTTATTACTGAAGAAATTGATGTTACTCTTCAAACTGAAAGTGATGAATCTTTAATCATACCTGTTACTCTTCGTTTTGAGGACGGTATTGATTATATGCAAATCGAAGGTGACGGTACTAAACATCCTATATTTAGGGTTGGTAATGTCGAATCTAATTAACGGTTTAATGATATGAAAGAATCAGTAATTCGCAAAGTATTTTGTGCCTTAAACTGGCCTCCGAAAACTGGTGCTTTTCAGAAGTTAATTACTTTTGTAGTTGAAGGTTTAGCCACTAAGGCTGAATCTTCAACTGTTCAAGAATTACAAACAAAAGTAGAAACTCTTGAAGGTACTGTTAATACATTACAAGAAACTGTTACTACTTTAAGTGGTAAAGTAAGTACATTAGAGAGTAATTATACTTCTTTGGAAAGTCGTGTAACTGCTCTTGAAACACCACAAGGTTAATATTAATCTACAACTATGGCACAACTTAATCTTCTTGAACGAGCTACGGAAGCTGTCGTAATGCTTAATGGTAATCGTCGGCAGGTTCTTGATATGTGGCTTAATGGTAAAAAAGTTTGGCCAATAGATGAACCTGTTGTAGAATTAGCTGTTGATAAAACTCTTGTTATTCTAAATAAAGATAATAATTATCATGATACCGTAACTGTTTTCGCAAGTGATACAGCTGAATGGGAATTTGGTAATTAGTTTGTTATTATAGTTAATCAACCAAAAAAAAAACAATGGCAACTATTCCGAGTTATTTATCTTGGGTTCCTAAAACTGGTACTGGAAATGCACAGATTAAGATTAATTCTGCGAAGCCTTATACTGGTCGTACAGATAGAAGCACTGCAATTTCCGGTAAGATTGTCGGAAAGACTAATGCAGTTACAGTCACGGTTCTTGAAAAGGCTGCTGACGAATTTATTACTCCCGATGGTTTAACTATTAATGTTGCTAAAGGTGGTGAAACAATTCATGTAACTGGTAAGTCTAACTCGAAACTTCTTACATTTACATGGAAAACTAACTTCGGTATTGCAAATGTAACATCATTTAAGGTTAATGGTAGTACAACTGCTACGTCTGGTACTGCTATTACTGGTGACCCCGGTGCTACTGGAGAATATACTTATGATGTTACTGTTGTTGTACCGAAGAATGAAACTATCACAGCTCGTTCTGCAACTCTTGAAATCAAGGGTGTGGGTTCGACTGTTGTTAAAACTATTACTATTACTCAGGCTCTTGGTGACAGCTATCTGTATCTCAATTCGCAGGGTACAACTACTGCAACTGTTACTATTCCGAAGGGTGGTGGTGAGCAGACTCTGAAGATTCTGTCGAATGACGAATGGACGTTCGAACCTGCTGAATAAATTAATTAATCATTTATGAGTGTTATCACTAATAAATGGAATGACGGGAGTGGAGATTCAATTAATATTGAATCTCCCTCTTTTCAAGGAAATCAGACTGTTAAAATTTCATCACCTGTTCAAAAAGGTACTTCTAAGAGAAGTATGCAGTTTATTGGAAAGTGTAAAAAAGATTCCAGTAAACAAGTTATTCTTACTGTTGAACAAGAAGCATCTGTTTATACATATGATTTAATATTAAGTAGTGATAATACTGAAATTGCCGCAAAAGGTGGAACTGCAAATATTACAGCTGTACTTAAAACATATCGTAATGGTAATTTAGTTAGTACAGATAATGTTACACCAGTTCTATCAGGAAGTGCTACTGGATTTTCTATATCTGGTACTAAGGTTACTGCAAGTAATCGAACTACAACTGTTGGTAGTAGGAGAAGTATTGTTGTAACTGGTAAATATTCAAATACATTTGATGGTCAAACAGTATCATCAACTATTACTATTTATCAAGAAGCCAATGAGGCTTCTTATGGTGCTTTAACAGGTGGTTCTGTTTTAGCATCTGATATTCCTGCAAGTGGTGGAACTTCTTCGACCAGTATTTCTAATATGTCGCAAACAATTAGTTATACATCTGGTTCGACTCGTGCTGGTACAGTTACTTATTCAAAAACAAGTGAAATTACAGTTTCTTCTCTTGGAACCACAGTTAAGGCAAGAACTAAGGTTGGACAAGTTACTGTAACTTATACTGGTGAGGGTGGTGCAACTGCCAATAAAACCGTTGATATTTATCAAGCTGAAAATAAAGTAGCTAATAGTAATTACAATCCTCGAATTACTGCTTACGGAACTCCTACTATAAGTATCGGTAGTGGTTTGACAGCAGCTGGTGGTTCTGCGACTGTAAGTGCTTCTGTTACTAATACTGAAACTTATAATGCTTTGTATAGTTCGGGTGCTATTGGCCCGAATCAAACACGAAGCGTTGATGGTAGTTTATCAATTTCTATGACTGCTAACGGTAATAGTAGATTTAGTTTATCTGGAAATACGATTACTCATAGTAGTATGGGAACTAATGAAACTACTGATACTATTACTATAAAAGCTGTAAATGACGGAGATAGTTCTAAATCAGCTACGGCTTCTAAGAGTATAACAAACAGTAAAACTGTTAAATCTACTTCTGGTGGTATTTATACATATGGTGATGTAATAGTTGGTACAGTAACAAATGGTATTATTCCTGCAAGTGGTGGTTCTGCTACTGCTACAGCTGGAAATGGTACTCAAAGTTGGAACAAGTCTGCTACTATTACTACTTACCAATATGATTCTGGTTCTACAAAAGATGTTACAACTGAAAATGCTTCAAGTGGTGTAGATGAGGTTGTACCAAATGTTGCATATATTGAAGCTACTGCATCTTCAAAAGGAGCTACTGTTTCAGCTCAAACTACTGTTAAAAATCAAGCTGTTATTTGGTTAGCTAATGGTAAATTGGCAATTAAAGTAATGTATATTTATCAAGCGGCCAATGAAATTGTTTCTTATAATTACACAGAATGGGAAATTGTTCTTAGAGCTAATCCTACAACAATTCCAGCATCTGGTGGAACTTCACAACTTACAAATGGTGCTATACGAGATAGAATACCTGTTTATACATCAGGTGCTACTGGAAGTAGTACTACTGTATCTTCAATTCCTTCATTGAGTATTAGTGGAGATGGATTTACATTATCTAATAATATTGTTACAGCATCTAAAAACAATGTTGGAGCTCGAAGTTGTACAGTAACAGCATCAAGAGAAGGAGCTACTTCTAAATCTGTTACTATTACTCAATTAGCTGGGCCTGATGGTATTGGTTATATGCAGATTGAAGGTAATGGTGTTGACCACTATATTTTCCAAGTTGGTCGTACACCAAATACTCGTTCTAATGATGTTCAAACTTTATCAGAAGAACCTGCTGAAGTTGAAACAGAAACTAAATCTGAAAGTTTGTTTGCTAAAATTAAACGTATTGTTACTAATCTTAATTAATCAAAAATTATGGCTTTATCCAAATCTGCTTTAAAAGCAAAATTTGTCACTGGTGCTATACCAACTCAAACTGATTTTGCCAACCTTATCGATGGTATGTTAAGTATGCCATTGGGGGGGGACTGGTGATACAACAATAGGTTTCGGAAATGGAGATAGTACCGATAGACTATATGTTAAATCTCTTAGATATATTTATAATGATAATCGTAGTTATTTTTTAATTGGTGCTTGGGATGATGAAATTGGAGGTAATTATCTTGTAGCAGTTATTTGTTTTTACGATAATGCTGTTAGTGGTGCCAATTTTAATATAACTTATCATTTATTAGATAAAACAGATAGAGCGCGTTTTGAATCTGAAGTTGGCGATATTAATACTGCTGATGAAATAGATTTAATTAATAATATTGAAAGTTCTGGTTGGGCGTGGTTTAATATCACACAACCTACTAATAATAATCCGTCACCTCGAACCATTCAATCAAACAATATAACATATCGTATTTATCCTGTATTGCAAAATAGTATATGGTATGTTGGTTATGCTTTCGCAATGGCTGTAGATATGGGTGGTTCTAATGATTTGTATGTTTATCGTTGTACTGGTAATTCTCAAACTAAATGGACTGCTATTGACAGTGTTGTCGCAAATGATTTAGAAAACGCTGGTAAATTTAGTAAAAAACTACTATATTAAACTCTGACTGTTATTAGTAATAATAGTTAGAGTTTAACTGATATATGTCAAACTTTAACTATTATTACTATGACTATTGCACAAATTAAAGCCTTGTTTCAAACTGGGAAAATTCCTACACAAGCTGATTTTGAAAATTTGATAAGTAAGATTCCGAATGATGATTTAACAGGGG
>UMIU01003202.1_pt1 | contig 30967 bp, 25 predicted proteins | sample 1965871 | NCBI WGS metagenome assembly UMIU01 (sample SAMEA4836132, study PRJEB28245) | human gut metagenome | biome: gut microbiome; material: fecal sample | place: Denmark | collected 2008
GTACATATTTGCCTCCTTTATTTAGGTTTATATAGTCCTAAAATCATTATACAATAAAACCCGCATTTTTGCAAGAAACTCCGCATAAATACGGGCTGTTTTTTAGTTTTATTTTCATTAGGGCTATTCATTTTTGGAAGTTAAGGATAAATCGCCAGATACCTTTCACGGGCTTCCTTTTCTAAAAAATACTCTTTCATATTTTCCTACATATGTTTCTCATCCTTTGCTCAACATAATTTTTAAGCAACTTATACCACATATGATATGTCTATGCAAGATATTTATACTTTCTTTACAGAACTTTTAGGACTCGTTTACTTATTTTATAGGTATTTCACGGGGTCTGACCCTGGTATCTTTCAATATTACTTTCTGGTTCGCTGTTACTGCATGATCCAGACGTGATTGCCAATAAATGTGGATAATTTATTGATACTCACGTCAGGTACAGAACAATATCTGATGACCTGCAAAAAAATATATTTTTACTGACAACTACCTTGACAATCAGCGCCCTGGTATTTGAAAAGCAAACACTTTAGTAATCTTTTTCTGATAAAAACGCTTAGTTAGTAAAATCTGAATATTATTTTATGGCGAGATCAGAAAATAAATCTTTCTGATACACCCCATCCCTCAGCATCTGCCAGAAGCTTTCCTTCACTGCTGCAACATCCTCTTTGTAAGTCATACCATACCAGGTATCATTGGTACGCAGCACTTTAACTGACATTTTATTCTGCTCCAGAAGTTCTCCCATAAAGGTGGGGATCAGATACTCTGCCTTCAATGGATTCTTTGGTACCTCGCGTTCAAAAAACTCCCTGAAACCTTTCTCCAATGTATCCAAAAAATCCGGTGTCAGCCCCCACATATTCATGGAAACCAGTGAATCTGTATTCAACATGATTCCATCTGCTCCTGCACCCTCTGCAGTTTTCATAATGTTTCTGGTCTCTATTACCTCAGTAAGATTATTACAATCATCCATCTTACAGATACCACGTGTAACTCCACCATTGTCAGAAAGTGTATTCTTCAGCACAAACCCGGCCATACAGGATGTCCCGCCATTTACCAGATACTCATGCACTGCCCGGAACCCCTCTTTACCATAATAATCATCTGCATTGATTACAATAAATGGTGTGTGCAGAACATTTTTTGCTGACAGTACAGCCTGTCCGGTTCCCCAGGGTTTTGTCCTGCCCACAGGCAGCTCTCCTGGAATATCATTGATATCCTGAAAAGCATAAACAACACTCACCCCATATTTCTGACAGATTCCCTCAATCCGGTCACCAATCACTTCCCTGAACTCTTTCTCAATATCTCTGCGGATAATAAAAACTACATGGTTAAAGCCAGCTTCTATTGCATCATGGATGGAATAATCCATAATAATATGCTTATTTTCATCAACAGCTTCTAGCTGCTTGATACCACCGCCAAATCTGGAACCAATACCGGCAGCCATAATAAGTAATGTTGTATCCATATTTATCTTTTCCCCTCTCATGAAAGCTCCTTCTCACACATATCCAAAGCAGACGCAATCACCGCATCCATATCATAATATTTATACTCACCAAGACGGCCGCCAAAGATCACTCTTTTCTCAGCATCTGCCAGCTTCTTATACTGTTCATAAAGTGCACTATTCTTCTCATCATTTACCGGATAATATGGCTCATCTCCCGGTTTCCATTCGGAACTAAACTCACGGCTGATTACAGTTTTGGGAAGATCATTACCATTTTCATCCTTACCAAATTCAAACCATTTATGTTCAATAATCCTGGTCCATGGAGTTTCCCGGTCTGTATAATTTACTGCCGCATTTCCCTGGAAATTAGGAATATCCAGAGTCTCTGTCTCAAACCGCACAGAACGGTATTCCAGAGTACCAAGCTTATAACCAAAATAGGCATCAATAGGGCCCGTATATACAACCTTATCTGCAATCGCATCCAGTTCTTCCTTATGCTCAAGGTAATCTGTATTCAAACGAACCTCAATCCCCTCCAGCATATTTGCAACCATTCGGGTATATCCTCCAACCGGAATTCCCTGATAAAGAGCATTAAAATAATTGTTATCAAAAGTCAGCCTTACCGGAAGACGCTTAATAATAAAAGATGGAAGTTCCTTACAATCACGTCCCCACTGCTTCTCAGTGTAACCCTTGATTAGTTTTTCATAAATATCCCTGCCAACCAGGGAAATCGCCTGTTCCTCCAGGTTCTGAGGCTCTGTAATCCCCGCCTCCTGGCGCTGTTCTTCAATCTTGGCAGCTGCCTCCTCCGATGTCACAACACCCCACATTTTATTGAAAGTATACATGTTAAAGGGAAGACTGTATAATTCCCCTTTATAATTTGCAATCGGGCTGTTTGTGAATCTGTTAAACTCTGCAAACCGAGTAATGTAATTCCAAACCTTTTTATTATTTGTATGGAAAATATGGGCACCATATTTATGTACATGAATACCCTCTGTCTTCTCCGTATAAACATTACCGGCAATATTCGGGCGCTTGTCCACTACCAGAACGGACTTTCCTGCTTTTTTAGCCTCATGGGCAAAAATTGCTCCATAGAGACCGGAACCTACTATTAAATAATCGTATTGCATTTATTGACTTCTCCTTCTTATTATCCTAATAACCATATTACTGAAAACAACTTACTTTACCATGTTGAGGTATCAGACAACTCATTTCTCCTCTCATCCACAATATGTGCAAGCTCTTTCAAGTTGTCTAATAGCTCCTTATGATGACCCGATGTATTTTCATATGTAATAACTTCCAAATTTCTATTAGCTAATAATATTTTTCGCATGCTTTCTGAAATTGAGTCCTTAGCTGTAACAAAATAATGTGGAGGGCAACCCTCATAAAGAAAATTAGCATTTTCCAACGTAAGTTCAATATCAGGATCGTCTATACCACAGCCTAAGAAAATGAAAGTATGTGTTAAAATTAAAGAATCCATTAATTTGTAGAATGACGCATAATTACACCTAGCATTACTATACTGTTTATGAGTAAAAATCATTTTGGACGTTTCGTCAACCGTTCCATGTGCCTTAATAATCAAATAATCATTGGTTCTTAAATATTTTGCCAAATCAGAATCATAATATTTTTTTACTACCACAGACGAATGAGATTCAGTAGTTGCACATTCCTCGTATATCTTATCAACATTAGGAGTAATAACTAATTTAGAATCCAGACTATATATTATTTTATGTATATCTGCCGGAAGATATCTCGGTCTCCGAAACTCTTCTTGTGCCTCTTCGCCAAACTCAGTTTGTCCTATAATATCTACAAGCAGTTCACATGCAACCAAAAATTTCTTATCATTCAACAATTCAATAATTTCCCGTTCATGATCTCCTATTTTTGCTTTTTGATGATTTACAACCTGCCTTAGAAACGCATCCCATGTAGCAGGTTTCTTTCCAGATATATTTTCCGAATTGGCAGAGATACCGGATCCTAAAAATAAAACAGATCTACGTCTGGCTATTGAATCCACTAATTTTTCCGGCCATTCAATCATTTGATAACCTCCATATTAGCAAACATTTTATCGGAAATATTTTTCATCAATTTTTCAAATTCTTTAACCTTTTGGTAATGTGCACCAACAACTCCATCTCCAGAAGTTAACTCAAAAATCGGTTTGTGTGAAGTTTGTGACATCGGAACCAAACTATGATAATTGGGAATAGATCCAATCTTATAATCTAACCCTTCAATCACCTCTCCGTTTATCGGGCGAATCACTTTTTCAGAAATTTCAAAAGGAATCTTTTTTAATATCTCATCATACGCACGTACCGCACGTCGTTGACCACTAACAGATTTCGTAATATACTGTTGTTCTACATAACCAATAAATTTAATCGTACAACCATGATGAAATCTATCTATCTTTGCTCTCTTTTCCTCATCTAGCTCATTATATCCGCTTAAAAATATCTCCCGCCATGTCGAAAGAGATTTTCCAATATTTCCTAATGCAAGTAAACTAAAAACATCTGCTGACATTGGCGTAAGAAAATAATCACAAGCCAGAAGAACAGCCCTGTTAATAGCACCAAGTGACGGTCCCATATCGAAGAAAACATAATCATAATTTTCACATTTTGAAAGAAAATCTGAAAACAGCAAAGATGATCTTATTCCTCTATAATCACTAGATTTAACGTCTTTCCATTCATTTGCCAAAAAATCTTCACTAGCAGCAAATGTAGGATTTCCAGGTATTATATCAAAGCCAAAAAATTCAGTCTGCTTAACTGTAAAATCTTTTACAAACCCCTCTCCATCCTCTAATGGTGGAATCAATGATGCTACTGAAAAACCATTATCCTCAAAATAAAATGTATAAAAGCTGTCTTCTTCAAGTACATATGATGTCGTATTGCATTGTGGATCTGCATCAATTACAAGAACTCTTTTTTCACATTTTCTCGAAAGATATCCTGCTAAATTACACAAAAGAGTGGTCTTTCCTACCCCTCCTTTATTATTAAAAAAAGCTATCGATTCCATCCGTTTCCTCCATGTTTGAGATTTAATAAATATTCATAAACCGTATAAATCTATTCCTTTAATCATCAAAATCAAAATTCTTCATGCTAATATCTAAGACAATAAATATAGTCTTCTAACTGCTACTTCATATATGAATGGATATTTTATATAAATATCTCTTATTATTTTTTTCCTTTCATTTTCACCATTTCCAGTATTTCCAATATCATTTCTTCTTTAAAAATCAACAATATCAAACCATAAGCCCCAAAGAACAATATTGTTGATATTACCAAAGTTACAAAACTTCCCAAATTCAGCATTTTCACCCATAACGATAGCACACTTGCTAAAACTAAGGCTATGATTATTTTTATATAATGAATTTGTTTAAAGGAATCTCTAACTTCATTTTTTAATACCCCATACTGAACGGCTAAAACTGCAAACTCTGCAACTAATGTACCTAATGCAGCTCCAGTTGAAGCATATATTGGAATTAATATAGCATTAATAATAATATCTACCACTGCCCCAACAATTTCTGAATATAGTACGATTTTTTCTCTTCCTGTAGGAACTAATATCTGAATTCCCAATATATTAGAAATTCCTATCAAAAGAAGAGTTGGCATAATCACTTGCATTGGCACAATAGATCCCGCATAGGCATCACCTGAAAGAAAGAAAATTCCTTCTTTTGCAAAATAAATAAAATAAAGCATTAGCGGAGCAGCCACTAATACAACGAAATTTAACGCCTTTTGGGTAATTCTGCGGAACTCTTTCAATTCTCCCGTTTGTATATAATAAGATGCTCTAGGTAGCAACACTGTTCCCAAAGATGTTACTACGCTTACAAGAATTGTCTTAATCTTTACCGCTGCATTATAGTATCCTACTTCGGTATCTGTTGTCATAAATCCCAACATAACTGTATCAAGATTTGTATAAATCGTTGTCGCACATGACATAGCAAAAAAAATCATCACCGGCTTCAGATGCTGTCTGAAATTATAATATCCAACAGGTTTCAGATCTATATATTTATGTGCATTAATCAGGTTTAAAATATTTGATGCAGATGCTGCAAATATAGTTATTCCGCCATATACGACATAATCTGTCTGTTTATGTACAAGGAAAAACATGGCAATCAGCGCAATGAACTTGAAAATAACAGAACGTACTGTGATATAAGTATATTGTTCTAATGCTTTATATAGCCATTCCATGCCAATAGATGTCAAAATGATAGTAAAGCTCAATATTACATACAATTCTTTCTCACATCTGAATTTAGGCACTGAAAACAACAGTATAAACAATACTATATAAGAAATTGCACTCATGATTATATTAATAATCAAAAGTTCCTGAGCCATCTTGGAAAGTTTCTCACGATCATCTCTAACTTTTGCACATGCTCGAACTCCGTATGTAGGAATACCCAGTTGAGCAAACATTGAAAAGTAGGTAATAACGGATGTTGCCAAAGATACTTTTCCTGTTCCAACTGGTAATAAAACCCTAGATACATATGGAAAAGTTATCAATGGAAATATGAATGAAGACATTGTTAAAATAATGTTCATCACAAAATTAAATTTTAATGATTTATTTTTTTGATCCATTTATACCATCCAATCTATTTTTTCTCATCGTTAACGTTCTGTTAAACAATAATGAATATCCATATGCCAGAAATAGCAGCATAACAAATGTATAATGAAATATTGACGTAGCCAAAATCAAAATAATAATTATCAGCATTGCAATAAGTTCATATTTGTGATTCTTTAGTGAATATCTTATATAACCACCAAAGCCAACAAGATAATTAATAAATAAAGCAATACCGCCTTGTGCCAATATAGAAAATATACCTGAGCTATAACCCATATTATAAGATCTTCTGCTACTCATATAATGAGTAATTGTATCCATGGTACCATAGCCATTTCCGAACCAAATACTATGTTTCCAAGCCTTATAACCTGCTATAAAATCATCAAAGCGGACTTCCCAAGATCCAGTATCTGCTTTGATCAAGAACAAATTATTAACTGTATACAATGCCAAAATTAATACTACAATTGCTCCAATCCATTTTATAACCCCAATTAAAGCAGATTTACTAGGCATAAGACAATATTTAAAAGCACAGATTCCAACTAAAAGAATCATCCCTGTTATTGTAAATGTAGATATATCTGCAATAACTAAGATCACAATTTTTCGTAAATCCATCCCATTCCAAATGTATTTTCCTTTTTTTCGATTTAATGGAGCAATAAACGCTTCTATACAGACAGCAATTATAAGAACCAGATTATACATTGGTCCTTCTGCAAAAAATCCTTGATTTCTTATCCAAACTCTTCCCATAAATTCCTGTGTTTGACGCGTTGTAAATATACCAAAATATATTGGATAAGTTTTTTCTCCTCCCCAACTTGAAACAATTTGACCAGTTGCAGGAACAACATTAAGTATACACACTAATATCCACAATACCAACGATATACTTGCATAACAAATCACCAAATTTTCAAATTTCAAAGCAATATTCCATATATTTTTTCTTCGTGCATCATTCAATATAACCAACACTAAAAATGGGACAAAAAGCAAAAATCTCACTGAATAACTAATAATTTTATCAGAAGACACACTAAAGAAAATAATAATAAAGTTCAGCAAATAATATGGAATAAATATGAGAAACCAATTTGTTATAATACTATAAGATAAATATTTTATATTCATCATAACAAGCACTAATAAAAAAAATGTTGTTAATTCAGGAAATTTATAATCTCTTGTTACGCACGTGCTATACACTGTATTGCACCCTAATAAACATAAAATAAGTAAAACATATATTATAATACTTTGAGGATTAATTCTTATTTTTTTACTTATTTTACTCATTAATTTTTTCTCCTACCTCAAGTGTTAATATACGCTGCATCGCACTCTGAAAATACCATCCTTGTCTTAACAGTTCTCCTATATTTCTCGAATTTTGGGTCATAATGTCATATTCTGTTATAGATACTTTATTTAATTCGTTTGTCAAGTTCTCTAAGCTTTTAATTGCTATGCCTACTTTATTTTCAATAATAAACTGTGCTATGGCAGCTTCCTCCCAAACAATTACGGGGATTCCGGCAGCAAGATACATTGATGTTTTATGCGGATTATTATACCTTAAATAATTTCCTGTATTTCCTATACAACTTTTCGAAGTTGGACCATCCCAGACAATTCCAAACGCTCCATCCAATACCCCTGTTATTTCTTCCGGCAAAAAACTGCCTCTATACACCAGATTGGGCGAAACTTTATCTTTCGTATAATTTCCTCCAAATAATTTCACTTTAATTTTCGGATTATCATTCACAAATTCATAAATATAACCACATTTATTTGGATCCAAATTACCAGCTATATTAACACTATTAGTTTTTTGAAATATTTTAAATTCAGTTTGACATAAATAATCAAAAATTCCTAAACACACAATTTTCTGCTCAGCAATCCCATTATTCACTAAATATTCTTTCATTTTTTGATTATGTGCAATTATATAATCAAATTTTTTCAATAAAATCAAATCGCCAAATATATGCGATTTCTTTGATGCTTCAGTTGCAATAGTTAAATTCCTAAGAGATTCCAAATCATGAATTAATGCTACAAATTTAATTCCTTTTTTTTGGAAAATCGGAATATATTTATTAGCAAATTTAGTTCCAAAATACATAGGGTGCTGATAAAGGACAAAATCTCCATTTGTCGCAACTCTACTAAGTTGTTTCCAATTATTTATGTTGATAATTATTTTTTTTGTTTTTTCTATCAAAGATTTCTTATTTCCACTTGGATTTATAAATTTTATCTCTTTCCATCCATTCTTTTTACATATTGCGTCAATGTCATCTGGTGCTTTTGTACCTGCGTCTTTTGTATTTCCTGTATATCTTGTAATATAATAAACCATAGTCTAGCACCTCTCTATTAAAGACATATATATATTTTCCAACCTTTTTGCCTCTTCTTTGATATCATATCCAGCTAAAGTAAGCTGATTAGAATAATTATTATGTTTTCTATCTTTCATTTTTTCATTTACTATTTTCATCAGATGTTGCGCCCAATATTGTGGTTTATCTGATAATATATGTTTTTCTATCAATGGAGTTATCATAACTTCATCTGGAATAACATTTGATACTAAACATGGCACCCCATTTGCCTGTGCTTCTACCAAAACAACTCCTAACCCTTCAAAAAGTGAGGGCAATACAAAAACATCAAACATAGAATAATAATCCTCAGTTTCTTTTTGCATTCCTAAAAATAATACTTTATTTTTTAAGCCGTAAGATCGAACCAAAGATTTACATTCATCTTCCATCACTCCAGTTCCTACTAATATCAATCTGGAATCATGATACATTTTATAAAACTCCTCAAATATTTTAATGAGAAATATCGGATTTTTTTGATATTGAATTCTTCCAATAAATCCAATTACAATTGTATCATTCTCTATACCATATTTTTCTCTTAATAATACTCTTTTTTTATCATTGTATTTAAATTTTTCAAGTTCTATCGCATTATGTATTACTGTAGCGCTGTTTTTCTCGCCAAACATATAATTGCATGCATCTTTTGAACATCCAAACTTTTGATACTGAGATAATTGTAAAATTCTTTTATTTATTTTTTGCATTAAACGAGTTTCTATTTTTTCATTACCATTTAAATTGCCTGCATTATGGGAATGAGCAATTTCAACTGGAAGCCCTAACTTGTGTGCCAGTTTTAAAGGCGTAATATATTCTACAGTATTCAAATTCATATGAACACCTTTTATAGATGAATCATTCTCAAAAATCTTTTGAATATATTTTCCTGCTATAAACGGTTTTTCTTTTCGACCATAATATTCCCTATAAATATGACCACCCATATCTAATATTTCTTGCTCATATGCAAGCTTCGGTCCATCATGTCTGGTCAAAAAATCAAATTGTATTTTTGTTCTATCAATATTTCTATACCAATTCATTACAACAGCTTCCACTCCACCATAATTAGGTGTCATCCCTGTATGCAAGATTCTATACATTTTTTCTCTCCAATTACTATTTTTATAGCTCGCTTAACAGCTTATCCCATCTATCAATTATCTGTTTTCGGTCAAATCTATATAAATCTTTTGTGCTTTTTTCCGAAAATTTCTTTCTTAAGCATTCATCTTTTATCAAAATTTTCATTTTTTTCGCCAACAAATCAACATTTAAAGGTTCAATTAAAAATCCATTTACCCCATCATCAATTATTTCTGATGGTCCTTCTTTACAATCAAAACTAACGCACGGTAGTCCTAATGCCTGGGCTTCTAATAACACCAACCCAAATCCCTCGTATCTTGAAGTAAGGACAAAAATTGAAGCATCAGCCATGTCTTTTGCTACATCTTTTGAATATCCTCTCAAAAAAATTTTTTTTAAGTTTTTATTATCTATTTGTTTCTGAAGTTGTTCTTTTAATGCTCCATCCCCAAAAATATTTACTTCCCAGTCTTTAAAATCTGATTCCAATTTAGACCATGCTTCAATTAAAAGATCAAAACCTTTCTGATTATTTAATCTTCCCATAGCAATTATTTTTTTATTTTTTATATCTACCTTTGGATTAATATCAACCGCAATTGGATTATAAATATACGTTATTTTACTTATTTTTTTATAATGATTTTTATAATTTTCCAAATCATTTTTTCCCAGAACAACTACACAGTCTGCATATGTAGCAGCAAATTTTCTTGCATATTTAACCATTTTATTAGGGTTTATATAGTAATTAAAATGTTCCCATGCAATGCATTTACACAAATGTTTTACTTGAAGCGGAATAAGATATAAATAAAGCGCGACATCCACTGCAATCATAATATCTATTTTATCTTTTTTTACAGATTCAATTAGCTTCTTCGTAACTCGGATTTTGCGCCATATTGGATTTTTGTACTTTTCTCCTTCTAATGAACATAAATGCACTCTATCATCAATAAAAAATCTACACTTATTGCCGTTTTGACAACTATATATAGTTACATCATATTTTCTATTCAATAATTCATTTGCAATAAGGGAGGTAACTCGCTCCGTTCCTCCTCCATTTTCAAAGTTCATTATTAAGAATCCTACTTTTTTATTCATCTCAGACAGTTTCTCCATCGGTTCAAATAAACCCCCTCCATATACTTTGCAGTTGCATCCATATCAAATCCAGCATCAATCACATACTGCTGCATATTGGTATGTGCTTTCAGATTCTGTGCCATTTCAAGTGCTGCATTCGCCCACTTTTCTTCCCCATCACTCAGCAGCAGTTTCCGGTAGATTGGTGTAATATCCGTTTCCGGCGGCAATCCTTCAGAGCAGACAATAGGAACACCCGCCGCCTGCGCTTCGATTGCAACAATACCCAGACCTTCAAACAAAGATGGAAAAACAAACACATCCATCGCTTGATAAATTCTGTTCATATCTTTACGGTTGCCCAGAAACTGTACACTCTCTGTCAGACCCTTGTCCGCAACCTTGCTACGCACCTTTTCTTCCAATGGTCCGGTACCTACAAGAATCAATTCTGCGTCTGGCTTTTTATTTTTGATTTCCGCAAAAACTTCAATCAAAAAATCGTGGTTCTTCTGTGGATGCAACCGTCCAACATGACCGACCACAAATTTATTCTCTAACCCAAGCTCCTGTTTGACTTCTCTCCGCGTATTCTCATTTGCAATAAACTGCTGAGAGTCAATCGCATTCTTTAACACCCGGAAAGGCTTATCCTTAAACAAATATTTACCAGCTTCATTCGAGCACGCAAAAAGATCTGTTGCATTCAGAGTAAACAGTCGCTGCATGAATAATTTGGGTAAATATTTTATATCGTGTACTGTCTCATTATTATGTGAATGAGCAATTCTGACGGGGATACCTGCTTTCTTTGCAGCTTTCAGGCAGAAATATCCAATCGTGTAGGCGTGACAATGAACAATTTTATATTCGTGATGCTGAGCAAAGAAAACTGCCAAATCTTTTTGAAATTTAGGAAGGTTCAAATCCTCCCGGAAAGACAGTTTGTAAACATGTCCACCCATTTTTTCAATTTCATCATCGTAAAACTGTTTTTCCTTATAAACGACCAAAAAATCAAACTGTACTTTCGTTCTGTCAATTTTCCGGTATATATTCATCAACAAAGCCTGCGTACCGCCAGCTTCCATTCGCTGCAAGATATGCAAAACTCTTATAGGCTCTCCCATGTATTCTTCCTCCACAAAATCTCAAAGAGATTTTATTTTTTGAATCAGTTTATTCGGCAGCACAGATTTCAACCGTGCTTTTGGCTGAAAGCCAACCTTTATATTCTCTATAAAGCCTGGTTCATCGATGCTCTTATAGAAAGTATCTCTAGTCACAGGCCTGTTGCTCGGCTGCACCAGATTATGCTGCTTCACCATGCCCTCTTCCAACGTTGCTTCTTCTACTTCTGCAAGAACCCGCATCATTTCAAAGAGCTTTTGACCTTTTTCGGTATTTACAAATACACTGGACACGCCCTTTGGAGAATTGAAGCTCGGATGGCTCTTTGTAATTCCCCAGAAATCACCCACTGTCAAATCTCCCACACGGCTCGTATTAGCATAAGCACACTTATAACAGCTCTCCCTATAGCAGTCGCCATCCATAAAATGTTTTCCATAGCGATCAAGGGAGAGTGTCTTTGTCTTTGTCTTTGTCTTTGTCTTTGTCTTTAGCAGGTATTGTGTTCCCCAACCTCTCTTGTCTTTGGAACGGAAGTTGAAATAGATTACTCTGCCAGCCGTCTGCTTGTTCTGGTATTCCAGATACTTTTTGAAGAACTTCGGCGAAGGCACACCGTGGCAAATCAAGTCAACTGTATATAGATTTTCTGGATTGCCACCCAAAAAAGCATACAGACCTGCAATCTGGCAGGGAGTTCCTGTAAAAAGTACCGTTTTTCCCTCTGACAAACGCTGTTTGACCTTTGTGTAGCTATCTTTCGGGTCAGACTGAACATACTTAGAGGACTGTAGGTTCTCTCTTTCTGCTTCATCTGTCACTTCAATGTGGCTTACTGCCAGCTGCTCGTCATAGGCAGCACCATAAACCACACCGCCCATTTGCAATATAGTTTTCGCTGCACTATCCGCCGCACCGCCAGATGCAGAGCGCATAATATCCACATCATTTTTATTGCGCCACGCCCAAACTCTATGTGGCTCATTCCGATGAAATTCCGTATTTTCTACTGGACACTTTTTCAAGCACACCTTGCACTCGATGCAGCTTTTTTCATCAACAGACGGATACCAAAATCCCTCTTTGTTTTCTACCATAGAGATACAGTGTTTTGGGCAGCTTTGCTCACAGCTTTTACATCCCACACATTTCTCTTTTATCCTCGATATGTTCTCCATTTTATTCCTCTAAATTTTTTCTCAGATAATCCTTCGCCACTTCTCTATGTACTTTCAACTGCTCATCAACTTTCGCGTAATCAATCGCCTTTTCATTGATGTTTTCTGTATCTTCAATTTTCGTTGTCATCCGATTGGCCAGTCCCAGTCGCTTTAGCAAATCGCTCAACTTTTCTTCATTACCATAGCTGTTACCTACACTCTTGCGAATCAATGTTGTAAACGGCCGATGTGTGATCACCGAGAAGATGCTGCCGTGGAAGGTATCGGTAATAACTTCTTCTGCATTTCTGAAATAGGCCAGAACCTCAAAGGGTGAGCAGTCCACGAATCGGTCTGCACATTTTTGGATACCACCAATTGCATATACCTTCAAATTCTTTTTCTTTGCATAAGCAGCAATCCAATCTGCCTCATCATTGGAAATACGACCTGCATACGCGTACAGAATCAAATACTTCTCATTAGTCTGAACCTGTGGGATTTTGTCGCAGCAATTCATGTAATCATAGGTCAGAACCGGATCCAGATTGTACACTGGTTCTTTCCCAGTGAGCTGTTCTACAATAGTTCCTGAATTAACATCTCGTACAGAAATCGCGTCAAACTTCTTCAACAAAGCTCCGACTTCATTGGCCTTTTTATACTTTTCCAGCTTTTCCAATGTGGTATTACCGAAAGACGCTGCATAAGTGATAAGTTTCTTCGCATGGTTATTTTTTCCAAACAATTCTGGCGAATAGCCTACATTGGAATTTTTTTGAATACAGTTAAAAACCTCGTCACTGCCAATCACAAGACAATCCACTGTCGGATTGTAGTTCATTTCATCCGTAATCCCTAAAAGTGGCATATACTTTTGAGCGAAAGACTGTTTATATCGGATGAACGATAATTTGTGTGCAAGAGGAGCCCGATACCGAAAGGTTTCCAGCCCCTTTTCTATCTTTCGGACAACCTTGTTTTTACTATCTGCATTTTCTGTAATTACTGGAGCACCTACATGGTAATCCACAAATTCTACATTACAGCCAACTTCCTCAATTAGCTGCTTCAATGCATATGCCTGCAAAAACGAACCGTAGTTTGCAATGCGCTGCATCGACATGATTCCAACTTTTCTCATCCATCCATCCTCAATACAATTCATCTACAAGTTTTTCAAGTTCTTCATTAAACTTTGCATTATTACTGCTCATACCATGTCCCATGCCAGTAACAATTTGGTCGTAGTTCGTTATGATATCCTCCAATGTTTCAATATCTTCTACCGGAATAATCGTTCCCATTCTCTGCGCCACATTTCTTGCGAACTCAACTTGATGGTCATTCACATGCTCATTGAACTGATGCTGACGCGGCACAACAATAGGAGTCTTACCTATCTGTAGTGGCATGATAAAACTTGCCGGGCCACCGTGAGTGATTACAATACGGGCATCGGCCACATTTTTCACCATCTGCTGATATGGAATCAGCTTACTCCACTGACAGTATTTCGGCTCGTATGTACTAAAACCAGTCTGGATAATTACATCTTCGTTTATAATGCCATCTTTCTTTAATTCATCTATTTTCTGAATCAGCCGATTAAATGGCTGCTCATGTGTTCCTACCGTCACAAAAATCATTTTCTCGTCCCCTACTTAGAATATGCTTCCAAGGTTAACCGCCTTTGGATAAACCTTTTTCTGCTCTTCCCACTGCACAACAAACTTGTCCACAATGGGGTAAACCATCTTTCCTGTCATTGTCGGTTTATCAATTCGATCAAAAACCTCGATGTAGACCAACTTTGCGCCCATCATTTTACCAATATAAAAAAACGGGACCGCAACTGCTGCACCACAGGAAATAATCAAATCTGGTTTTTCTTTATGTAACACCTTCCAAGCAATCTTAGTGTTCTTGATAAGAGCCTTTAAACTTCTGTTCGTCGGATAATAGCACGGATACATTTTTTCTCCTTCGAGTAGGCTTCTTGCATCCTCCTTATCAAAAGTGACCCAGAAATGATTCTTGTCTCTCCAAAACGGCTTTAACATATATAAATGTGTCAAGTGTCCTCCTGACGAACCAACCAAACATACTTTCATGTCCTCTAAACTCCTTCTTTCCCAGATTTTCTCTATCCAACATCAGTAAACTGCATCGCACATTAGTGTTCCACCTCACATCGCCCCATCACTCTTAAACACACTCAGAACCGTCTGAAACAGAATCTTCATATCCAGCTTCAAACTCCACTCACTGATATACTTCGTATCCAATTTCACTACTTCCTCGAAGTCCGTAATGTTGCTTCTTCCACTCACCTGCCACATTCCGGTAAGGCCGGGGCGGAATGCCATCCTTGCTCTGTGATGTGGCTCATACAGTTCCCACTCATCCACTGTCGGTGGCCTTGTACCTACAAGGCTCATATCGCCCTTTAGTATATTGTAGAACTGTGGGAATTCATCCAGGCTGGTTTTCCTGATGAATTGCCCGATACCCGTCTTTTTCCTTCCATCCGGCAGAATCTTATTACCTATAATCCTTGGGTCAAAATCCATCTTGAACATCAGCCCGTCACTTATCTTATTCTGATCCATCAGTTCTTTCTTACGCTCTTCCGCATCCATATACATACTTCGGAACTTATACATCTTGAATTTTCTGCCGTTACGTCCGATTCTCTCCTGTGCGAAGAAAATTGGTCCCGGAGAACTGAAATAGATCATCGGTCCAAAAATAGCTGTAATTATCAGAGTGATAAGGCAGCCTGCCAGACCCCCTGCAATATCTATAAGACGTTTGACAAGCAGTTTCGATGAATCTGCATAGTTCATGCTCGTAGTGATAACTGTATAATCGCCAATCTTTTCTACCTGCTGACAGCTTGTTTCCATGGAAACCGGAGGCTTGATTTCTGCATGCACTGTAATTCCCATCTTCAGGAAAATATCTATAAGGTCATTCGGATATTCACTTTCTTCACAGGTTGGAATAAATATTTCATCTATCCATTCACCACAGGCAAATTCAATCACAGCTTTACGGTCAGACACAATGGGAATCCCACAGACTGTTTTTCCTCTCAGATCTGAATCCAGAGAAACGGCTCCTATTTTGGAATAGCCCAGATGTTTCTCCGAAACTGTCTGAAGTGTTTCTTCCAGAATTGCTTCAGGTGACAGGATCAGAAGTGATTTTCCATTCGAATTAAGTTCTCTTTTTCGAAGAGTCCTCTTCCAGAACAGTCGGGCTGTGTAAGATATTGTAATATACAACGGAATCATAATATAATAGGAAATTCTTGAATAAATTCCTCCCATCTGCACAGTAAACAGATAGAGCGTTGCCACCAGCTCAACCAGTATTACATGTTTGCATGTGGCAATCAATTCCTCAAAATAACCTCTCTTCAAAACATTTTTGAAAGAATCAGATACGATTTCCACAAAGAAATCGATAAACAGAAATGCAATTGCAAGAATCCGGTACTCATTATCCATATATGGATTATCTGTCCCAAACCGGATTATATATGAGATAACAAATGCCAGCTGCATACATAAAATATCCAGCAATATAAAATCCAGATGCTTCGTCCATCCTTTTGCCTTTTTCCGATACATACTTCTCCAACTCCTGATAAATATTTTTCTCTTTCAGATTTCATACTGCAAAGTTCTTTACCAATCATTTCTATTATATTCTGATTACACTATTTTGTCAATGACTGTCGGGAAATTTTTACATTTAGACATACCATGTCACCTTTTTTATTCTTTTATAGTGGAATTTTAACTATAGAGTTCCTCTTAAGATAAAAAGCCCCAAAAGTCAAAATAACGTAGAAATCTGTCAAAATACAGGTAGCGTTTTGTTGCGGGAAGGGTTATGCTGGATACATATAAACTAAAACTGTCTATAGCAATTCCATAAAAAACAGTGCAATCAGGACGGTTCATCAGAGCTTCACACTCTGATGGGCCGGATTGCCTGAGTATTTTATAGAATTGTTATGATCAGACAAATATTTATTATGGGGGTAAGTATGACAAACACATTATCAGCCGGTAAGGATGATTTCTACCGGCAGATGGTTAAGCTGACGATTCCGATCATTATCCAGAATCTGCTCAGCGCAGCGGTTAACTCCGCAGACGTAATTATGCTTAATTACGTGGGACAGTCTGCGATTTCCGCAGTGTCCCTGGCTGCCAATTACTCCAATATCCTGTTTATGGTATATTATGGACTTGGCACAGGCGCATCTCTTCTGTGTGCGCAATATTTCGGAAAAAATAATATGCAGGCTATCCATGCGATTGAGGGAATTGCCCTTCGCTTTTCCATTGTGATCTCGGGGATTGTGGCACTGATCACATTTACTGCTCCTCAGCTTATGATGAAGATTTTCACTTCTGATCAGGAACTGATCTCCATTGGTTCTTCTTATCTGAGGGTTATGGGGATTACATACCTGTGCTGGGGAATTACAGAGGTTTATCTGGCAATTCTTCGCAGTGTCGGACGAGTGACTGTCAGTATGGCATTGAATATGCTGGCTTTTATCCTTAACATTATCCTGAATGCCACCTTTATTTTCGGACTGTTCGGAGCACCAAAGCTGGGGGCTGCAGGAGTCGCCATTGCAACTGCCACTTCCAGACTGATCGAACTGGTGGCATGCGTGATCGTTTCTTTCCTCAGTAAGAATGTTAAACTGAATCTGACCTTTATGTTTATCCGCAGTAAGGTACTATTTAATGATTTCATCCGGCTGTCACTTCCTGCTCTTGGAAATGACATTTCCTGGAGTGTTGCTTTCTCCATGTATTCTGTGATCCTTGGGCATCTTGGCACAGATGCTGTTGCAGCCAACTCTCTGGTTACGGTTGTCCGCAATATTGGTTCTGTTTTCTGCTTTGCCATTGCCAGTGCAGGAACAATTCTTCTTGGAAATGTAATGGGAAAAGGGGATCTGGAGAAATCGAAGGTGTATGCTTCCAGAATGCTTAAGATGACCATTATAGCCGGTGCCATTGGCGGTGTGATCGTATTTGCCATCACGCCTCTGGTTATGAGATTTGCATCCTTAAATGACGGCGCCATGCATTATCTGAAATACATGCTGCTTATCAATACCTATTATATTATGGGTTCTGCGGTGAATACCGCTCTGATCGCCGGTGTGTTCCGCGCGGGTGGTGATACGAAGTTTGGACTGATCTGCGATACCATTGATATGTGGATATACGCGGTACCTCTGGGATTTTTCGCAGCCTTTGTTCTGAAGCTGCCTGTATTGTGGGTATATTTCCTGCTATGTACAGATGAATTTGTGAAATGGCCATGGGTATTACATCATTACCGTCAGGGAAAATGGGCCCAGAATATTACAAGGGAAGACCTGTTCGAGCAGAAAGCTTCCTGAGATTCTGAGATACCATTTTATTATAGTAATTTCCTAAACAAACAATAATACGCAAAAACAGCAGGTCTGCTCATTCTCTGAACATTCCTGCTGTTTTTATGTCTGCAGATTTTCTTTCCGAATCCCTGCAGACATCCATTTTCGGTTTATAAAAAATGCTTACAGATTATAATGTATTCAGGTCGATTCTGTAATCGTCAGAGCCCTGTCCGTCTACTGTGTAGTAAGCGGCTTTCTGCTCAACATTTACATAAACGCTGATTTCTTTTCCTTCGATGCCTTTGTCTTTGATGTCTTTTTTGATTGCTTCCTCGATGGAGCTCATTGTAACTGCAAAACCAGGTAATTCGATAGTTGTTTCTGCGAATTTTTTGATGTCGATATTTTTAGCCACTTCTTTCACTGCTTTCTTTACAGTTTCTTTTGCTTCTTCTACAACCGGAGCCTTCGCAATATCGGCTGCAGCGTCTTTTGCTTCTTCAATTACTGCTGAAGCCTTTACAGTTGTTTTCTCAACTGTCTCTTTGACTGCTTCTGTAGCCTTTGTTGTTGCTTCTTTAATAGTTTCCTTTGCTCTTGAAGTTGTTCTTTTTCTCATAATAATCTCCTATTCCAACTGATTGGTCTAACAGTTTCCTGTGTAACCGTATCACAAATTCCAGATAATGTCAAATTTTTATCAAATTTTGTCCTACTCAACATTTTTTAAGGCTTCATCCATAGGAACCTTCTTCACTCTCCGAAATTCCAGCAGGGCCACGATTCCGTATGTAATGATTCCTGCTGCAAACATCTGCACATAGATCATCGGGTCGATCCAGAGCGTAATCCAGCCGGAAATGCTTGACAGCATCATCTCCCGGAACAGAACTTTCATGATTACTGTTTCCAACGGCAGACTCAAAAGCAGACAGAACACCACCACCAAAGACGTAGACATAATATATAGCCTGCTGATTTCACCATTTGTGTAACCCAGAATTTTTACCATTGAAATGGACTGGGCATTTTTTTCGATAATGATCTTGGAAAGAAGATAGATCAGTACCATATAGATCACAATAGCAAATCCATTTACCATTCCCATCATACTTCCCATAGACACATCCAGCTGCCTGGAAATCTTGGTCAGTGCATCCAGGTCCACCACTGATCCAATATATTTGTCTTTGATATCTGTAATCCTGGTATTTGAAAAATATCCGCTATAATAATCCTCTCCCAGATCAAAAGTTTCGTTCAGCTGAGTTCTGGTCATAAATACACACAGGCCTGCCGTATAATCATAAATTCCTGTTACCTTAAAAGAATACTGTTCCTTTTCATACTTTTCCTTCAGGGTAATGGTGTCTCCGGGATGAATCCCATATTTGTCCGCATAAGCACTGGAAATATAGATTCCTTTATCAAGGTCAGCCTTTACATATCTGCTGTCCGGCTCAATTCCATACAAAAGAACCTCCTCGCTCTTATACTTTCCGGGAAGAGTATTTAAGGAATATGCCGAAAACTCTTCTGCATCTTCATTCTTTGTTTCCGCAGACATATAGAATTCCAATATAGAAAACAAACTGTCAAATTTGTTTCCACTGGCTGCACTTACCGGAACCTGAAGCATATACTGGTATTTTGCCAGCATATTGTTCTGGATTTCTACCTGATAATGAGATAAAGCCGAAGGAAGGAGTAATCCAAACATCAGCAGCAGGTTGGCAAAGATAATCCCGATAAACAGTACCAGATAATTGCTCATATTCTGAAAGATCACACGAAGACGAAATCTGGAAAAGATTTTTATGACAGGGCTTAAATAAATCGCTTTTTTCCGTTTTCTGCCTGAAAGATCCCTGCGCAGGAATTTCAGCGGGGAAAGACGCAATTTGTGTCGGAGAACACCATAATTCACCACCAGCATAATGATCACCGGAATTACTGTTGTAAGCAGAAAAGCTTCTGCGCTCCATACGGTCACATAAGTAGGCAGACTATAGCTGCCATAATACATTCCTGCACATACATTCTTAAATACTGTATATCCCAAAATATTTCCCACCAGAGCTCCCACCAGTGTAACAAGGACAGGCAATGCCATATAGTGCCGGATCAGTTCTCTCCTGGTATAGCCGGAAGCTCTGAGTGTGCCGATCACCCCTGCTTCCCTGCGAATCGTATTACTGATGGTAATTCCGAATACAAAAGCCATAATGACAATTACAATGTATAACAATATGAGCATCATAGCCTTGTCACTTCCCATATCATCCCCGGTAAAGGTGATGGCCTGATTCAGATATCTGGGTACAAAAGCTTCCAAGGTAATGATTTCCCCTATATTTTCCATCAGTTCTTCTGAAACATCCTTTTCCTCTTTTTCTGTTTTGGGCTGTTTATCATAGATCCAGGAATAATTGTACTGGAGCTTATCCTGGTCCATGGCATCAAACTCCTCCGGTGTTACCACAGAAACTCCGAATTTCACAGAATCAAACATGGAATCATTATTATTCTGAAAAAGACAGCTGTAATCAGACAGAGCCACAAGGCCTGTAATCTTCCAGGTCTGCTTACCGCTCTGGCTCTTCAAGGTGTCTCCCACCTTCAGATCATTATTATCTGCATACATACGGTCAATGACAATTTCCCCTGTTGCTTTCGGAAGTTCTCCCTTCATCAGGCATACTCCATTGATTTCTATCCTGTTTTTGAAAAAGCGCATGGTACTTCCATTATCCAGAGGCTCTTCAATATAGAAATTTTCATACAGCTTTATTCCCAGATTCTGGATTTCTTCTTTCTGGCTTTTATATATCTGCTGATTGGTACGGAAATTTCCGTTTTCTATATTGTATTTTTCAAATCCATCATTATAAGCAACAATCATACTTCCGTCTGCCACCAGAAATCCGGAAACCATTCCTATGGTCAATACCATCAGAATAAAGACCACCAGATATTTTCCCAGTTCCCCCTTCAGTTCTCTGGGCAGGCGTTTGCGTAAAGGATTTTTCATCATATGCCTCCTTACCAGTCAAGCTCTGCCGCCGGGATTTTATGTTCATTCATGTAATTTTTACGAATCATCCCATCGCGAAGCTTCACCACCCGGTCAGCCATATCCTTGATGGCATCGTTGTGTGTTACCATGACGATGGTGTTGCCGTATTTCTGGTTTACCGTCTCGATCAGCTTCAGGATTTCCTTGGAGGTATTATAATCCAGGGCTCCTGTAGGCTCATCACAGAGAAGAATGTCCGGATTCTTCACAATTGCTCTGCCGATAGCAGTCCTCTGCTGCTGACCGCCGGAAAGCTGATTGGGAAGCTTTCTCTGGTGCTCATAGATTCCCAGCGTATGGAGCAATTCATCTACATCCAGAGGCTTATCACTGAGATAGGCTCCCACCTCTATATTTTCCCGCACTGTAAGATTGGGAATCAGATTATACATCTGAAAAATATATCCCAGATGCTTACGTCTGTACAAAGACAGCTTCTTCTCTGACATATCTGCCAGGCGCTCCCCGTCTATGACCAGATTTCCCTCATCTGCACTGTCAATCCCGCCGATAATATTCAGAAGCGTAGACTTACCGGAACCGGACGGCCCCAGAAGCACACAGAACTCTCCTCTCTCAATGTCAAGATCCAGCCCCTTAAGCACATCTACCCGGCTGTCTCCCGCACCAAAAGACTTCTTAATTCCCTGTATCTGCAGAAACATTTTTTTCATTCCTCCCTCATATCCACTTACTATGGAGCAAATTTTTCTAATATAACACCACTGTTTTATAGCAGTGTTATATTTCGCTAACTTTAGGTTAGTATAAACTTACTCCATTGTCAACTGATTTTCGTAGTTTCGTAAAATAAGCTCTTTTACCAAAGATAAATTTTGAATATCAAAATATATTGACTTTTCTTTTTTACCTTGTTATATTTTTTCTGAAGTAACTGCTGTCCGGCAGTCTGCAAAGCAGCAGGCTGCCCCCAGGAAAGGAATTATCCATGAACACTCTCAGAAAAATATATTGCAGGGCTTTTCAGAAAGCTTTTCACATTGCAATTCCCTTTTTACCTTACAGAAAACCTAAAATCGCAGGAAGCGTCAAAGAACTCCCTGAAATCATCATGCGCCACAAATGTACTCATGTACTGATCATTACAGATGACGGTATCATGAAGCTTGGACTTACCAGAAGACTGGAAAAAGCTTTAAAGGAGGCAGGCATCCCCTATACCATTTATGATAAAACAGTTGCCAACCCTACCACTGTCAATGTCCGCGAAGCCCTGGAGCTTTACCATAAGGAAGGCTGTGATGCCATCATCGGTTTCGGCGGCGGTTCCAGCATGGACTGTGCCAAGGCAGTCGGTGCCTGTGCTGTCAAGCCCAATCAGTCTCTGGCCCAGATGAAGGGAATCCTGAAGGTGCATAAGAAGCTTCCTCTTCTCATGGCAGTTCCAACCACTGCCGGAACAGGAAGTGAGACTACTCTCGCCGCTGTGATCACAGATGCAGACACCAGATACAAATACGCCATCAATGATTTTCCGCTGATTCCCCGCTATGCTGTGCTGGATCCCAAGGTTACCTTAAGCCTGCCCCCATTTATCACCGCAACTACAGGTATGGATGCCCTGACTCACGCAGTGGAGGCATATATCGGCAATTCCACCACCATTGATACACGCAGGGATGCATTAAAAGCAGTAAAACTGATTTTTGAAAATATAGATATTGCCTATGAGCATGGCGATAATATTCAGGCAAGACGAAATATGCTCCACGCTTCCTTCTATGCTGGCTGTGCTTTTACCAAATCCTATGTAGGATATGTTCATGCAGTCGTTCATTCCCTGGGCGGACAGTACAACGTTCCCCATGGACTTGCCAATGCCATTCTGCTGCCACTGGTGCTTAAGGAATATGGTTCCCGCATTGACAAAAAGCTCCACAGACTTGCCATTGCAGCAGGACTTGCAGACAAAAATACACCGGACCATGAAGCAGCAGAACTTTTTATCCGGGCAATTGAAGAGATGAAAGAGCGATTTGGAATCGTAAATATTGTAAAAGAAATTCAGGAAACAGATATCCCCAAGCTTGCCCATTATGCAGATAAAGAGGCCAATCCTCTGTATCCTGTGCCGAAGCTTATGGATGCCTCCCAACTGGAGAAATTTTATTACATGCTGATGTCTCTGACTTCTGAAAAAGGAGATTATGTATTATGACAGAAACAGAAATTAAAGAAATCGTCCGGAAACAGCGCAGCTATTTTTACACAGGTACCACCTTACCGGTAGAAAAAAGGCTGGATGCCCTAAAAAAGTTAAAGGCCTGTATTCAGAAATATGAACCACTAATCAATGAAGCACTGAAACGTGACCTTGGAAAAAGTAACTTTGAATCCTATATGTGCGAAGTGGGACTTGTGCTCTCAGAACTCAGCTACATGATCCACCATACTCCTTCCTATGCAAAAGAGAAAACAGTACTGACTCCACTTGCCCAGTTCGCCTCCAGAAGTTATAAGAAGCCATCTCCTTATGGTGTTGTCCTGGTTATGAGTCCATGGAATTATCCCTTCCTGCTTACCATTGATCCGCTGATCGATGCGATTGCAGCCGGAAATACAGTTGTACTGAAACCAAGTGCCTACTCTCCTCACACCAGTCGGGTAATCGAAACCATTATCACCGAATGTTTTGATCCACAATATGCAGCAGTGGTAAACGGCGGACGTGCGGAAAATAACACTCTTCTCAATGAACATTTTGACTATATTTTCTTTACAGGAAGCCAGCATGTTGGCAGGGAAGTAATGGCAAAAGCATCTGTACATCTGACTCCGGTTACCCTGGAGCTGGGCGGAAAAAGTCCCTGCATTGTAGAGAAAAGTGCCAATCTGAAACTTGCAGCCAGAAGAATTGTATTTGGAAAATATCTTAACTGCGGTCAGACCTGTGTAGCACCTGATTATATTTACTGCCACAGAGAAATCAAGGATGAACTGATCCGTCAGATTCAGAAACAGATCAGAAAACAGTTTGATTCCGCACCTCTGAATAATAAGAATTATGGGAAAATTATTAATGAAAAGCACTTTACTCGTATCTGCAATCTGATTGATCCCGACAAGGTAGTCTGCGGCGGTGACAGCAAGCCGGAAACGCTCCAGATTGCTCCTACTGTTATGGACAATGTAACCTTCGAGGATGCAGTAATGCAGGAGGAAATCTTCGGTCCTGTGCTTCCTGTGCTGACCTATAATTCCCTGGATGAGGCCATCGAAAAAGTCAACTCTATGGCACATCCTCTGGCACTATATATCTTCACCTCCGACAAAGAAGCTGCCAAAAAAGTTACTTCCCACTGTGGATTCGGAGGCGGATGTGTCAATGACACCATCATCCACCTGGCAACCAGTGAGATGGGATTTGGCGGCTTTGGTGAAAGCGGAATGGGTTCCTACCATGGCAAAGACGGTTTTCATACCTTCTCCCACTATAAGAGTATTGTAGACAAAAAAACATGGCTGGATCTGCCAATGAGATACCAGCCATATAGAAAAATTTATGAAAAATTATTGAGGAAGTTCCTAAAATAAGGAACTTTCTCAGGATTGATTCCCTTTATCAGCTTTACCGACCAGTTGATTACGAATTTCCTGCATCTGTTTATCCAACTGAGCACTCTGAGCGGCACACGCCAGAAGCTCCTCCTGCAACTGCTGTGCCTGATCTTCCGGGATATCTTTTTTATAACGAAGCTTATGTTCCAGACTTGCCCAGAAATCCATGGCAATAGTTCGAAACTGGACTTCCACATTTACCATTTTTTTGTTTTTCTGCAGAAAGATAGGCACCTGCACGATCAGATGCAGGCTTCTGTAACCACTGGGTTTTGGATTTTTTATATAATCTTTTTTCTCGATCAGTACAATATCATCCTGACGCAGAAAGCTGTCTGCCAACTCATAGATATCCTCCGGAAAAGAACAGATTACCCGGACACCTGCGATATCCTTAATATTTTCTTCTATAGCAGTCAAAGACATGGGAATATTTTTTCTGCGTATTTTCCGCACAATGCTGTCATAAGATTTAATTCTGGTTTTAATACCCTCGATAGGATTTTTATCATATTCCAGGGAATACTCCTGATTCAGCACTCTGAATTTTGTCTCAATCTCCATGACAGCACACTGATAGTAAGACATCAGCAGATCAAAGGGCCTTTTATTTTTCTGGATCATTTCCAGAAATTCTTCAGACAGCAGACTCCTGCGGATCAGCTCGTCCTTTCTGGCTTCTATACGGTTCTTTCGTTCCGACATAATTTCTTCAAAATTTTTCAAATGTTCCTCCCCCTCTTACGGTTTTGTATAATTACTATAGCAATCCTCGTAAATAGTGCATTTAATAGGCTCGCTATAAACTGTCCACTTTTTTCAGCAGCAATAAATCAAAGACTATTATAACACAATTCCCGCAAAGAGTAACCATTCTCGTTACTGTTTATTCCATTCTCAGTAACGCAGCCAGTAAACAATAACCCCTTCTTCTTTTCTTCGCAAAACACTTGTTCTTTATCATCAAACATGGTATTCTTATTTTGCTGCAGACTGCTATACATTTTATATAATACAGGAGATTCAACACATGGATGGATATGAATTTGAATATCAATGTGCAAAGATACTAAAGCGAAAGCATTTTTCTAAAATAAAAGTAACCCAAAGCTCCGGAGACCAGGGAATCGATATCATTGCTTTCAAACATCGAAAAAAATACGGGATACAATGTAAATATTACACCCATCCCGTTGGAAATAAAGCTGTTCAGGAAGCCTATGCAGGTGCAAACTTCTACGACTGCGATAAAGCTGTTGTAATGACAAATATAACCTTTACAAAGTCAGCAACCCTGCTTGCACAGAAACTGGATGTTGAACTATGGCCTGACTGCCCTGTTACACCCTTTTACAGTTTACCGTTTAAGATCATGAGTTCATTAAATGCAGTGCTTTTTCTTTACGCAGTGCTCGCATTTCTCTCCCTGAAACCTGAATTTGATTTTATTCATCTTCCCTTTGTTCCTGATACCCTGACGCTGATCATCATTCTTACAGCTTCTATTTCCGGTATCTTCGGCTGGAGTTTTTTTCTGTGTAATCTCATTGCTGCAGGCGCATATCTTTATCTTGCATTTCATACACTCATTCTGCCGACATATGCAGAAACAGGCAGCTGCACAAATATACATCTGCTTTCCCTGATTCCGGCAGGTGTATATCTGCTTCATGCAGGATGGATAAAAATCAGGAAATAAAAGTCTTATGAATAACTATTATAATGCTCAGCTTCCTGATTTGCCAAAAAGCAGCCCTGCTCATGAGAACAGAGAACTCCTACTGCCTGTAAATAGGCATAGATGACCGTTGTTCCCACGAACTTCATGCCGCGCTTTTTCAAATCTTTTGATATACGGTCAGACAGTTCCGAACTTGTCTGTCCGGTCTCATAGACTACTTTGCCATCTGTCCAATGCCAGATATAGTCCGAAAAGCTGCCATACTCCTTCTGAATTTCCAGGAATGCCCATGCATTGGTAACGGCAGCCTGTATTTTCAGGCGGTTTCGTATGATGCCGGGATTACTCCGCAGTGCTTCCAGCTTGTCCTCAGTGTAAGCACTGACTTTCTCCGGATCGAAGTTGTCAAAAGCCTTGCGGAAAGCATCTCGCTTGTTCAGAACACATTCCCAGGACAGACCCGCCTGAAAGCACTCCAATATCAGCATTTCAAAGAGCTTCCGGTCATCATGCACCGGAACGCCCCACTCCTCATCGTGATAACGGATGTAACGCTCATTTCTCGGATTTGCCCAGCAGCATCGTATCTTGCCATCTGCCCACTTCATTCATATACCGCCTTTCCAAAGTTTATTTTACCACAATATTGAATATCCAAGGTTTATCTCGTCGACAAGCACTTTCGTTCTGATCTACTGACAAATTTACGCAGCAATGGCATTGGCATTAACCTGCTCTATGGTTTTTCTGATCCCCAGCCATACATTTAAGTCTGTAAATATGTCCACAATACTGCCCTGGTCCGTAAAAGGTGATTCCTGAAGAACCGAGAGATCCTTCAGCAGCCCATTATGTACAATATATTCCACAATCTGATTCACAAAATAAATCTGTCTGCTGTCCAGGCAGGTATCATCCAGATATTGTGCAAAGGCAGCCTTAGCAGCATTCATGTCAAGCCCTACAATCTCACGCACAAATTCTCCAAGCGGTTTCTGTCCGTATTCTGCCTCATAATCCTGTTTGGTTCCCACTTCACTCCACAGAATTTTTTCCAGCGTTCTCATGTCATTATTGTCTAAAGGAATATTGGTTTTTAGCTTCTCTATCACTGCATTGTCCTGATGTTGGCGTACATAATATTCTGCTTTTGCCTTATAATTTTTCAGATCATCATTTTCCAGTTCTGAATCCTTCCACTCCATGTTGAGAATCTCATCATCAAAGTTTGTGTCATAGATCATTCTGTCTGCATCCGGAATATATTTCATCAGATCGCGGAGATTTTCTCTGATATGCTCAAATTCAGGAATCCCTGCATTGTCCAGATATCCTCCATGAAGAATCTTGTCTATCAGTTCTGCCTGCATCATAATCTCCGGAATGTTAGAAATCCCTGCCAGTGCAGAAACCTTCTTCAGCAGATCCTTTCGACCACGTCCATATTTCTTTTCTGCCAGATACGCCAGTTCAATTCCATACAGAAGAGCATCAAAACGCAAAGCTTTCGCATCATCATTTTCAGGTCTGATCAATGGAGATAATTCGTCCCGCACTGCCAGAGTGTCCTCATAAGTAAGAACCTTATAATTTTCTTCAACAGCATAAATGTCCACATATTTTAAGTGCTGACGCACCGCAAAATTTTCTCGGTTTAATTCCTGAACCTTTCCAGCCATATGCTCTACCAGAGATTTACGATAGGTAATCAAGCGTTCTGTCTGATAAGTGGCTCCCTGCAATTTATAGGCAATCTCAAATTCCAGTTGAAAAATTGCTCCCTGAAGTGCGATCATATTTGCAGTGGCACGTCCCTTATTCATGCGGAAAAACTCAAAATTTCCACAGAAATCAAAAATATAGAATTTCTGCTTATCCTCTCCATCCATCAGAGCCGGGCACAAACGGGTGCCTCGCCCGATCATCTGCCAGAATTTCGCCTTACTCATAACCTTTTTGAAAAATACCAGATTCAAAACTTCCGGCACATCAATTCCTGTATCCAGCATATCTACAGAGATTGCTATCTGAGGAAGCTTCTTCGGATCCGAAAACTCATCAATCGCACTCTGTGCATACTTCAGGCGATTATCAATCACCATGGCATATCCTGTCAAATGTGGATATTCTTTTCCGAACACCTCATATATTTTCTCTGCATGACGGTGATTTTTCGCAAAAATAATGGTCTTTCCAATCTTGTTTCCATAATCTATCTTTAATCCGTTCGTCATCAGGATATGTAAAACCTTCTTTATGGTGTCCTCATTAAAAAGCCATTCATTTAATGCTGCTGAGCCAATACTGTCTGGCATTTCACCGTTTTCATCCTCAAAGGTATCCTCATAGGCTTCCTTATCTTCTGGAGATAATTCATCATATACAATTCCATGCTCTATAAATTTCAGTGTAGTCTCCACAGACATAAAGTCAACCAGATAACCATCCTTTACTGCCTGCGCAAGCTCATAGCCATAAGTAGGGACACCGTTCTCCAGTTCAAAGATTTCATAGGTATTTTTATCAATTTCATCTTTTGGAGTAGCTGTCAGCCCAATCAGCGGAGCGTCAAAATAATTAAAAATATCCCTGTATTTATTGTAAATGGAACGATGTGCTTCATCACAGATCACCAAATCAAAATGTCCGCAGGTAAACAATTTTCCCTCTTTGTCCTGAATCGTATCTATACAGTTTATCATGGTCTGATAAGTAGAAAAAACACAATGAGCTGCATAGTTATCTTTCTCTTCGCACAAATTTGTAACAGATAAATCCGGTAGCAAATTGACAAAGCTTCGCTTAGCCTGTGTTACCAGTGAATTACGATCTGCCAGGAAAAGAATATTTTTTACCCATCCCTGCTCTGACAATACCTTGCAAAGTGCAATAACTGTACGTGTCTTTCCCGAACCTGTAGCCATAACAAGGAGAGCTTTTCTGCGATTTCTGGTGTCAAAACTGTCACAGACAGCCTTAATCGCAGCCTCCTGATAATATCGTCCTGCTATATTTTTGTCTATGGAAATCTGTCCCAGACCTGAGCGCATCTGTCTGAGATTAAACAATTTTTCCAGATCCCGTTTGGAATAAATTGCTGCAATTTTTCTCTCCGGATACTGGTTATCACAGATACGAACATCAAAACCATTGGTGAGAAATACTACCGGTCTTCTGCCTTGTTTCTGCTCAATCAGATCAGCATATAGCTTCGCCTGCTGCCTGCCCTTTGCCACATCTGCACAGGTTCTCTTGGCTTCTATCACAGCCAGGATCTTACCATCATCACCAAGGAGAACATAATCTGCATATCCGACCTGTGACTTATTTGGCATACCCGGAATCCTGTATTCATTTATCCAGTTCTGTCCCTCAGTCCATCCGGCATCCTGTAGCATAGAATCAATGTAAATCTTTCGGGTTTCATATTCTGAAATATCCAGTGGTTTAGTCACGTATGTCTGCTGCTGTTCTTCACGACGGGCAGTCAGTTCTTCCTTCAGGGCAGCATTTTCCTTTAACAATTGTTCCAGTTTCAGATCCGTTTCTGACTGACCAGCCTGATCGCCGACCGGCTGACTAACTGACTGATCCGCTGTATGACCAAGGTTTTCCTGCAGTAATGTAGAATCATAATTGCTGACAGCATAATGATCTGCGTAACAATAAGCAACAAAATCCAGAAAAATATATAGATTTTGCAGACACAGTTCTGCCTGTTCCTTCTTTACTTTCTGACCGGTATGGGCTGCAAAATTACCTGTTTTGCGTATAAATTCCATACGTTTCAAAAGATCTGCATCTATAATATCCCTGAATTCATCGGTACTCATCAGACTAACCAGTCTGTCATCCCATGGCATGACAAGGGCACTGTCCACAGAATACATCCATTTAACAGCAAATTCCATTGCCCGTCTGCAGTTAAGCACAGATGCCGCATAATCAAACTGAAAAATCCTTTCCGCAGAGATTGCTACATCTGCAAAATCTTTAAACTTTGGTTCATTTTTTAGGAAATCAAAATTAGTCATACTGACACCTCCCGAATCTTATGTGTTCTCACCCTGGGATGCAGGGGAATTGTAGGGTTGAAATTTTATACAATTTAGATTTGTCGACTTGTTCAAGGAACTTTACGT
>UMIU01001721.1_pt1 | contig 30764 bp, 26 predicted proteins | sample 1965871 | NCBI WGS metagenome assembly UMIU01 (sample SAMEA4836132, study PRJEB28245) | human gut metagenome | biome: gut microbiome; material: fecal sample | place: Denmark | collected 2008
TCCGCTGTAGGAAGAGAATCCTGCGTTACTGTTCACTGGAAATATCCTTTCTTGTAAAAATATATTTGCATTTGTTGTATGAGGTCTGTATAATCAAAACAAATCCGAAAAAGGAGGTATTTTTATGGCAAAAGAACAGATTGCAGTTGCAGAACTGGTTTTAAATATGATTCTTGGAAAGACAGGCGGTACACGGGTAGATTATTTCCCACAGAAACCGGATTTTCCGTTTGATGCAGTTTATGAGCAGGCATTTGTACGTGCCACACCGGAGAGTCAGGGAATCTCCTCTGATCTGTTTGCTGCCCTTCTTCGGGAACTGGATGCTTCCAAAGATACGGAAATGCATCATTTTATGGCACTGCGTCATGGCAAGGTAATCTGTGAATGTAATTTTGCACCATACCCTAAAGGAATGTGGCATATTACACATTCCATGTGCAAGAGCATCACAGGTATGGCAATCGGCATGTTGATCGAAGAGGAAAAATTAAAACTCGATGAAAATATTTATGACATTTTTCCGGATCATATAAATGCCTTTTCAAAGATTTTCCGCCCTGTGATCACAGTAGAGAATCTGCTGACCATGACAAGCGGCGTAACTTTTAATGAATCAGGTATCGTGTCCGGAAATGACTGGCTTGGAAGTTTTCTGAATGCATCTGTCAATGGAAAACCCGGAACAGAGTTTCAATATAACAGTCTGAATACTTATGTTCTTTCTGCAATCGTGACGAAACGTACAGGAGAAACCCTGACCGAATATCTGACTCCGAGACTGTTTGGTCCTCTTGGTATCACGAAATATTACTGGGAAACCTGTCCGAAAGGAATTACAAAAGGCGGCTGGGGACTGTTTCTCTGTGCAGAAGACATGGCAAAACTTGGCCAGCTGTATCTTCAGAGGGGAAAATGGAATGGTCAGCAGCTGGTGTCTGAATATTGGATAGAAATATCTACGGCACGACATCTGAAAACTCAGAATGACACCTATGGATATGGATATCAGCTATGGATGGAACAGCGCCCGGGAAGCTTTGAATATAACGGAATGTTGGGACAGAATGTTATTATTTATCCGGATATGGATATGGTTCTTGTCACAAATGCCGGAAATAAAGAAATGTTTCAGGACTGTATCATGCTGAATATCATTCGGAAATATTTCCCTGTTAATTATCATCCCGCCGATGTTCTACCTGAGAATCCGCTCTCCTATAGTCTTCTGAAACGGTTGTGCGGAGAACTGGAAAATGGAGAAAATAATAACAGAAGTACTTCTCTGCGCGGGAGATGGAAAAGAAATGTAGTTTCCAGAAGGAAGCATTCAGATAAAAAGTACAGCTACCGTATTTCAGCAGCCGTTGATCGCCCATCTGATCATCACAGTTTTATGCGGGCTGTAAGCGGCAGAACTTATGTTATGGAACAGCAGAATATTGGAATTGCGCCGTTGTTTGTGCAGGTATTCCACAATAATATGACAGATGGTATTTCTGAAATTTCTTTTACTTATGATGCGGGAAACTTTTACGTTTCTTTTACCGAAGGTGAGGTAATCCATAAACTTCCTGTTGGATTTGGAAGGGCTGCGGATGGCTGTGTTGATCTTCATGGAGAACATTACCTTGTAGCTACACTGGGAGAATTTGCAAGGGATGAAAACGATATCCCTGTATTAAAGCTGGAAATTACTTTTATAGAAGAATGTGTGAAACGAAAGGCGCACATTTTCTTTCATGAAGATGATGAAATTGAGATCAGATGGAACGAAACACCCGGTAAAAAAATGATCCTGGCAGGACTGAATTCTATTACTGAAGAACTGTCAGGAAACTTCCTGTATAATTCGCTTCTGGGAGATCATAATATTACGACAGAGCTGCTTCACCGACTTATGGAACAGACGATTGAGCCTGCTGTAAGGGGATATCTTAAGAAGTAAGAAGCCGGAAGAAACAGGTAGTATTGATACTGATGAGTGAATATAATAAAGTCTCATATACAAAAATGCATTTCTCACTAAACGATTAAGATGAGAAATGCATTTTTGTAGTATGCTCTATGAGCCATCTCGATTGCTTTCAATGTTTCGGATACGGAATTAATTTGATCTGGATTTTATTTGTTCCAAGTTGGGATTTATCCTTTGTTTAATTAAAATATTAGTGAGGACATTTGGCATAAGTGATAGTATTTTTATATACTGAATTGGCTAAATATCCACATTTTTTGCATCTTTGGCAAGTATATACTTTTACTGTACATCCACCTTTACCATTGCTTCCATGAAGATTCAAATATCCGTCAACCATACTGTGTTTACATAATGCACGTGATGAATATTCATAAACTGGAAACTGTTCTCCATTTACAGAAATAAATACAGCATCGCTTTGAGAAAAATCAGCATTATATGCTGAACTTTCATCATCACCAAAGCTTATAAATTCTAAGTTTTCAAAATTTGTAATATCTTCTGCTACGCTTATATCAGATGACGGCATTGCTTCATACGCCAACACCGTCCCGGCTCCAGCAATAATTGTCAGTGCTGACACTGCCACCATAATCCCTCTCTGCAACAATCCTTTTCTCTTTTCTTTCATCATGTAGTTAATCCTCCTTTTTATTGTTTTAAAATCCTTTCCTTCTTTATCTTTTTTATGTCCGGAAAGATTATTTTTCCATACAACCGGACGTATGTCCGAAGTTGAGGCTTCTAACACCAGCAGTTTGGCGTAGTCTTTGCGTTTGTCTTTTGGATAGCCTTCTACTGCCGCGCTGTCACTGACTATTTCTGCTGTATCGATGTAAAGGAGAAGTAAAAGATATGCCACAGGGTTCATCCAGTGTACACACAGGACAAGGAGACATAACAGTTTTACTAAATTGTCGTGATTTTTCAGATGGGCACCTTCATGTTTATATACCATGACAAAATCAGGATGCAAAGGGAAACTCTCCGGAATCACAATCTTCTGACGAAAAAAGCCGATGGTACATGGTCCATAAGTATCATCCGGAATCAGATAATAGGTAAGATTGTTTTCCGGATCTTCTTCTTTTTCAAAAATGAAATTCTTGATATAATGTGCACCTCTCCAATATTTGATGATTTCATAAACCGCAAAGATGACAATTCCACTAAGCCAGAGCTTAGACACAATATCAAACCATTGCGGCATCCATATGTATTCTCCCTTTCGCTCAGTCCAGAAAGATAGGGAGTTAGATAAGTACAGTTGAGCTTCTTCGTTAAAAAGAGCCTCTGGATAGACTTCTTCAGGTATCAGATATTTTATCAACTGTATCGGTATCAGGTAAAAGAAAATTCCTGTAATCAGTAATCTTCTTCCAAGAATATAATTATAATTTTCACGCTGAATCACATATAAAAGCAAGCAGATTACAACAGGAATACTTCCTGAAATGGACATACAGACTAACAGTTCCATTTAAAACATCACATCATTTCTTCTTAATGTATTCTAATAAAAATTCTTTCTCTTCCTCTGTAAGTTTCTTATCAGAGATCAGAGCACTGACAAGGGTTTTCATATCAGGGATTGTATATCCTGATACGGATGGTTTGGAAATCTGTGCAGATTTGGCATTTTCCGTCTCGCCCTTTTCTTCAGCAAATTTGTTTAATTTATCATACAGATAACTGTTTCTCAGTCCAAGGATAAACATGGTTCCCGGATAAAGTAAAGATACTGTTGCAGCACCGATCATATATAAGGTAAATTTATGTGTATCGTCTACAGGAGGTTTGCTCATAAAATTGATAAAGAAGCAAATACCGGAACATAAGGTAAATAAAATCCAGCAGACAAGTTCTATTTTTCTTTTCATTCTTTCATCTCCTGATTAATCAGGCAGATAGAGTCATTTGTCTCACCTGATTCGGTTAAGTAATTGTAAATTTCTGTCACTTCTTAACTACAAATAGTCTACCATGTTTTGTACAAATTAAGCAACTGATTTTTTGGAATTTTTCAGACTTTTTAACGCCATTATTCGAGATTTGTCGAGAAATCAACTTGTTGGCACAGAGAAAACCAGGCAAAAACTGCAGTATAATCTGCAAAGTTTCTGCCTGGTTTTTTAATAGGTTTATGATTTAATGATATTTACTGAACATGTTCATTATTTATGAAAAAATGAAAACAAACCTTTCTTTTTTTCATAAGGTTGTGAACTGATACCTTTTACTTCATATCCTGTTGCGCTGATGGCTGTTTTTAGCTTTGCTTCGTCTACAGGTTTCTCTGAAATGATCACAGTTTCCCCTTTGCTGTGGGAAGAAGTAACTTTATCTACCTGAAAGACTTTTCTCACTGCATCGTTTACGTGAGATTCGCACATTCCGCACATCATACCGTCTACTTTTACAGTTGTTTTAATCATATTGTTGTCCTCCATTTTTACGTTATAAGTTAGAAATAGCCAGAGCATATGATTTTTTCTCTTACAATAATTTTATGCCAATGCCTGGGCAAGAGCTTTCTGAATTGCTCCAAGGATTCCCTCTGAGGAATAAGTGGCACCGCTTGCAGCATCAATTCCGTCTGCTGACTGATTTCCCATAATCTGAGGATAAATAGTTTCCCATGCATAATCAAAGTACTCAGGTGAATCACTGTTACTCTGTTCAATAGATGCAATCTGACCGCCCTGAATCGTTACGGTTACATTTACTCTTCCACTGTATCCGTAGCTTGAGCCTGTATAAGTTCCGTCAATATATGGTCCTGTAGGTTCCGGCGTAGGCTCCGGAGTCTCTTCCGGTGTTGGTGTGGGAGCTGGTGTTTCCTCTGGTGTTGGAGTAACTTCTGGAGTCGGAGTTTCTTCCGGTGTCGGGGTTGGGGTTGCCTCAGGAGTTGGCGTAACTGTTACTTCTGGTGTTGGAGTTGGTGTCACTTTTGTGGTGTCTTTTTCTGCCTGTTTCAGAATGTCTTTCATTGCATTTATGATACCCTTTGAAGAGTAAGTTGCACCGCTGACAGTATCAATGCCCTCGACAGACTGATTCTGAATGATTTCATTTTCCAGGATATCCCATGCTTTCTTAAAGAACATAGGGGTATCTGTATGCTCTGCTTCCAGAGACTTGATCACACCTTTTTTAATCTTAGCTGTCAACGTAATTGTTCCACTGTATCCTTTTCCAGTTCCCGTATAGGTTCCGTCTTTGTAAATCTGTTCGTCTCCCGGCTTCGGTGTTGGAGAAGGTTTCTTTGTAGGTTTCGGTGATGGAGTGGGAGTTGGCGTAACAACTGCCTGATTTCCTGATGGAATTGCCTGTGACAATGCATTCTGAACCGCAGTAATAATTCCGTTTGAAGAATAAGTGGCACCACTGACTGCATCTACGTTCGGAGACTGGCTTGCAAGAATTTTGCTGATCACACCCTGTGCATTTGCAAAATAGGAGGCTGTTTCATTTGATGCATCTACAATATTGATAGCTGCAATTTTATGGTCAGTGACAGTTACCTGAACAGTGATCGTTCCTCCGAAACCGGTTCCGGAGCCTGTATAGGTACCGTCTGCATATCCACCGGCAGGAACTTCTGTAGTTGGTGTGACTGTGCTTCCTGCGCCACCCCCTGCTGTACCTCCATTTGCAGCGGAACCTGTAGATGAATTTTTCTTTGTTCCTGTTTTAATCTTACTTGTTTTTTTTGTCTTTTTTGATGTTTTTGAAATTGAGGTTCCATTGGTTTCAGAAGAGTCTTCTGAATCAAAATCCTTACCTGCAGTTCCTTGTGAAATCAATTCTTTAATCTCATCAGTAGACATAACATTATTATCGGAAACTGATGTAGTCTCCACAGGACTTTTATCTGCCTGATAACAGGTTACACAGACTGCTGCAAAAACTGCTGCCGCAGGAATAAGCTTTAACCATGGACGGAAACTGTCCTGTTTGGGTTTCATTTCCGGATTCTTATTATTTTTCTGCTCATTATTTTTGTCCATAAATTCCTCCTTCTTCAATAGTTCCAGGAAATTATATTCAGGTGATTACTGTAATAACTGTATAAAGTTTTACAGTTGAAAAGAAATCCTGCCCTTTCTGTGGGATACAGGATTTCTTTTCTCAGCTCAGATTATTTTACAGTTACTTTAACTGTTTTGGTTACGCCATTGCATGTTACTGTGATCTTGGCAGTACCTTTTTTAATACCTTTAATTGTACCATTGGATGATACTGTAGCAATTTTCTTGTTGCCGGATTTGTATGTAACTTTTCCTGACGGAGCTGCTTTTGCTGTGATCTTAGTTGTTTTGCCGACTTTTACAGATGCAGATGTTTTGTTCAGTGTAAGAGTTGGATTTTTAACTGTTACTTTGCAGGTTACCTTTACATCTCCGCATTTAGCTGTGATGACTGCACTACCTTTTGCTTTTGCAGTAACTTTACCGGTTGTTTTGTTTACGGCTGCAACTTTTGGGTTGCTGGAAGTAAATGTAACTTTTGGTGCATCTGCTCCTGTTACAGTTGCCTTCAGTGTAGTTGTTTTTCCTTTGTAAACAGTGGCTGTTTTCTTGTTGAGAGTTACTGTTACCTTCGTATCTGCTTTAACAAGAGCCTCTACTGCTGCGTTCAGATGAGTGGTAGCTTCATCAACCTCTGCCTGAGTTGGCTTTTCTTTTGCAAGAAGATCCTTTGCTTCCTGAAGCTCTAACTGCATTGTCTTCCAGGAATCTGCTGTGTAATCTGCTTCTTTTAAGGCTTCTGCTTTTTCTACTGCTGCTTTTAATGCTGTTGTATCTGCTTCTCCTGCTTCCGGTTTTACGATGTTTGCATCTGTTGCATTAACTTCAAATACAGTATCTGCATATCCCATTGCATATACGGTGATTTTCCATTTGCCGGTTCCATCTGTTCCTTTTGGAAGCTGGCAGCGGTAGGAATCTGTCAGACCAAGCTGGATTCCCATTGCCTTGTGCATCCAGTTATCTGCTGCAAATTTTGTTCCGTAAGATGCCAGAACTTTATTACCATTTCCGTAGTAATCCCATTTTACAGCATACATTTTAGCACCAAGAGCACCATATCCGTCACCTGTAATATCTACTCTTAAGAATTCGCCGTAACTTCCACTTGCTTCTTTTACTGTTGCGGTAACATTGGATGCTGTCTGGAGTGCCTGATCTTTAAGTCCGGAACCTGTACCGTTTGTTCTGGCCTTGAATGTGAATGTTCCATCGGAACCTTTTACAGCTTCTTTTAAGCCGTTTGTTTCAGCGGTAACATCAGCAACTGCACTATAGGACTGCAAATTGTTTTCTCCAAATCCTCCGGCAACTGTGCTTCCATCTTCCACAACCTTGAACTGGGATTTGAAGGCTTCATAATCTTCTGCTTTTACTGCGACAGGTACATATTTCAGACCTACTACGCTGTAATGATCGAATTCTGCAACACTTCCGTCAGCTTTTGTAATCTGTCCTCTTTCAGGCTGATTCAGCTTTACAGTTGTTCCGTCTGTAAGAACTGCATCATTAGCTGAGGTCCAGTAGGAAATCTCATAAGAACCGCCGTTTTTGTCATACATGATTGCTTCACACTGGTAGCTTCCTCTGTGCAGGCCATGGTTTACAGTAGCTCTGGTTACTGTGTCGAAACCGCCCTTGTCAAGTTCATCATGGCTGTCTTTTGTTCCATTGGAAGCTGTGTTTGCAGCATTGTAGACTCCCTCAGATGCCCAGTACTGTGCCCATGTCAGACCTGCATAGACATATTTGTATCCTGTTTCTGCTGTTGCAGCGAACTCATCTTCTGCTGCTGTCTGATCGTCAACAAAAGGTGTTTCCTCATCGCCTGCGAAAGCATCAGCAGTGTCATCTGCTGCATCAAACCCATCTGTCTGTGCCTCAGTCTCCACAGCAGCATCAGATGTAAAATCCGCAGCCATAACCGGTAATCCTGAAACCATCATTGCTGCACTTAAAATTGCAGGAGCTGCCATTTTGATTAAATTTCCCTTGCGCATACCTTTAAATCCTCCTGAATATGAGTTAATAAATATATTTCCAAACTGTCCGGAAAACTGAAATTTTTGACAGTTCAGAGATCTTTATATAAGATAAACCTATTCACTGATGGAATAAGTATCTTTCAGTAACTGAAATCTTTCTTTCATGCCTTCTGTCATCCAGACATGATCAGAATCATCTACGAACAGTCCGTCTGCATTGTATTTCTTCAAAAGTTCTTCTGCCTTTTCTTTTCCCAGTACAAAGCATGCAGTGGACAGTCCATCTGCGTTCAGGCCGTCATCACACACAACCGTCACAGATGTGAGACCGCTTCTTGCAGGATATCCTGTAGCAGGATCCAGTATATGATGATATCGAACACCATCTTCTATAAAGTATTTTTCGTAATCTCCGGAAGTAGATAAAAATTCAGTACCATTCAGAGTAACTACTCCCAGGTAATCACCTTCTGTATCCCGCGGATCAGTGACAGCCACCTGCCAGGCAGAGCCGTCGGGTTTGCTTCCATAGCTCATAACACTGCTGCCGCCCAGATTCAGGATCATGCCTGATACATTTTTATCTGCATCAAGAATCTTCTGTGCTGCATCACAGCCAATTCCCTTACCTGCAGCCCCCAGATCAAGAGTTACTCCTTCCGGCATGGTAACTTTATTTCCATCCAGAGTCACCTTGTCATATCCTACATTTTCAAGCAGGGAATTTAATTCATCATCTGAAGGAATGTGCGGATTTTCTCCGTCAATGTCCCACAGGCGGATTACTCTTCCCATAGTAGGATCCATGGCTCCGCCAGAAGCTTTCGACAAATCCAGTACCTGTTTTAAACAGGTGGCAGTTTCATCAGATACCGTTGTTGTATTTCCGGCATTTTGATTGATCTGATATATCTGAGAACTTTCTTTTGTCCAGGAGATCCAGTTCTCTTCCACGTCTTTTAATGCAGAGATTATGTCTGCTGTGATGTCCTCACCTGTTGTGTAAAGAGTCTCTGATACTACGGTGTCCATAGCAAAGTCTGTTTTGGTGTATGTGTTTATTTCAGAGTTTCCCCATACAGTCCGGGATGTGCATAAAAGAGAGGCTGTAATAAAAAGTCCCAGTACAAAAGAGCGTCTGTTTGTCATATATTTTCTGATTCCTTATCCTCTTATTGTTGTTGTCAACTAACTCTATAAACTATATCACTGTACGGAGTGTATGTCTACCAATATAGTTAGTTCTTACTAATCAAATTTTCTCAATAAGTTAGCAGTTGCTAATTTTTATCAACAACTGTATGAATATTATTCCTTGGGCAGACAGCAGTGCAGGCGTGACAGCAGATGCATTCCCCTGAATGTGCAGTATCGCCGTCAATATCCAGATGTGCCGGACATCTCTTTTTACAGAGAGTGCACTTTGGTGCACAGTTTTGACGGTTTCGTTTGAAAAGTGCTCCCGGAATAACCGGCATGATTGCAAATACTGCTCCCATAGGACAGAGAAACTGGCAGAAGAAACGCTCCTGTGTACACATTCCGACCATAATCAGGATCAGCAGAACTGTTCCCACAATGTAGGTAGATTTCGGCAGTCTGCCTGTTGTAAGCATGGAGAATACATCCCATGGACTCATTCCCTGTAATTTAGAATAGAATCCTGTCATACAGGAAAGAAGCAGGAACGCAAGGAGTACATATTTTACTTTCTGTAATCTGTGTACCCATTCCTCCGGATATCCATGTTTTTTCTTTTTTCCAAAGCATTTCGCACGGATAAACGCGGTAAGCTCATACAGAGCATCTCCCAGTGAGCCAAACGCACAGGCATAACCGCAGAAATGACGCCCGAACAAAATAGTAATGATCAACAGTAATGCCGTAATATCCAGAAAAGAGTTCCAGGTTACGCTCTGCTGTCCTCCGATCGCAAGAAAGATAGTTTTGATTCCTGCAAATGCTGTGGAAAAAAGGGAGGGCGCTGCTATCAAAAATATAAGCTGTATGGCGGCACGGATCAGCCGTACCTTTCGTTGTTTCTTTTTCATGCGTTTTCCGCCTTTGATAATGCGTCATTTACTGCTTCTAAGATACCGGTAGAACTGAAAGTTGCTCCGGAAATGGTGTCAACATCTGTGCTCTGCTCGCTGATGATGCTGTTTATGACATTCTCGCCCTGTGACAGATAAGCACTGTCCTCACCCGGTGCACTGACTACACTGACTGCTGTAATGGTATCATCTTCCAGAGTCACCTGGACTGTGATGGTTCCACCGTATCCGGTTCCTGAACCTTCGAAGGTGCCATTTTTATATACATTGTCAGAATCATCGGTTTCTTCAGAATCTGCCTGATCTGCATTTTCTTTATCCTCTGTGGAATCTTTTTCGGATTTATTATCAGCTTCTGAAGATACATCAGAAGAAGCATTACTTTCTGCTGCTGTTTTCTGTTCCTCATAAGTTTCCTTTAATGCTGTAAGGATCTGGTCCTGCTGTTTCTCCAGACTCTCTGTTTTTGCAGTCAGGTCTGCAATATCCTGGGCCTGTTCCTTATCTTTTACTGTTCCGTTATAGAAAAATACCGCCATGATGATCAGCAAAAGTGCGATCAGACGCAGATAAAAGTTTTGATTATTCACGTTGTTTCCTCTCCTTCATTTTTTTATTTTGCCGGATATGATATCTGTTTTTGGATGAAGCAAAACTTAATCATAACTAACTTTAAAAGTGTATCATTTTCGTATATAAAAATCTATATATAGCAGTTTCTGCTAATGCTGTTTTTTTCTCATTAAGATGACCCCGGAACAAAATCCGAGGTCATTTATTGTGTGAATTATTTACCTGTTATCGTTTATTTTACTTTTACTGTAAATACCTTCTTAACACCATTGCAGGTTACTGTGATTTTGGCAGTACCTTTTTTCTTTCCTTTTACAACGCCTTTGGAGCTTACTGTTGCAATCTTGCTGTTGCTTGACTTGTAAGTAACCTTTCCTGATGGAGTTGCCTTTGCGGAAATCTTTGTTGTTTTTCCAACTTTTACAGTTGCTGAAGATTTGGTAAGTTTCAGGGATGGATTTTTAACTGTTATCTTGCAGGTTACTTTGTATTCTCCGCAGGATGCTGTGATAACTGCTGTTCCTTTTGCCTTAGCAGTTACAACACCTTTGCTGTTTACAGCAGCCACTTTTGTGTTGCTGGATTTCCATGTGATTTTATCGGTAAGGTTTGTTGTAACTTTGAGAGTAGTTTTTGTGCTGCCTTTTGTATAAAGAGTCTTGGAAGAAGTATTTAATTCAAATGTATTTTCTGCTTCTTTGTAAGTAAAAGTAAGATTATTCTTATATCCCACAGCAGTTATTTCGAAAACAGTTGTGTCTGTCACCTGAAGATCTGTGAGATCAAGAGTTCCATCTTCTTTTACAATGACCTTGCTTCCTCTTCCTGTTGCGGCATATTCTGTATCATCAACTTTTACTTTGCTGATGCTCTTAATGTATGCAGAGAACTCTTCTGCTGTAATGCCTTTTGCTGCAACCAGTTTTGTCTCGTTACTGTCATAAGAAGCCGGCATTTTGTCTGTATTTACTGTAAATTCAGTTACAATGGCTGCATATTTTCCGCTGGCATCTGCAATTTCAACCTTATGTGTTCCCAATGCAAGAGCTCCAACTGCAAGTTTCCCGTCTGTGCAGGAAACCGCTGTTCCGTCTACTGTATACTGTGCCTTGAAGTCTGCCGGCAGAGCCTGGTCAAAGGTAACTGCAGCAGATGAGTCTGTATTCATAATATCTGCTACTGTTGCCTTAATTCCTGTAGTTGTCTGCACCTTTACATCCGGAACATCAAAGGTGATCATACCCTTATCTGTGTAATAAGTAACGCTGTCAATTGTTTTTCCCATGATTGATTTATAATGTGCAGAAGAAACAGGGCATCCGTGAACTTCTGTTGTATATCCGGTTCCCCAGGAAAGCATACTTCCACGCCAGATATTCTCCAGATGACGCAGGCCATAGTTGGTTCCGTCTGTAGTATTTACGGTTACACCATAGATTTTATCTGTATTTGTATCAATTACTGCTGCAAAAGCCTCATTGTTAAGATCAAGCTCATAATCACCGTAATTTGTTTCTGTTTTCAATGCAGCATCAATAGCAACGGTCTTTGTCTGCGCACCTTTCATTGCTGAGAAAGAATAGCTGCCGTCTGCATTTACAGTAAGTTCTTTGTAATAAGACGGTGTTTCGCTTAAAATGTAATAAGAGTAAGAGGCATTTTCAATCAGGGAATCTTTTCCTGTATAGGTGTTGCTGCTTGTCTGTCCTCTGTTTGTCACTGTGATCGTTACAGAGTCGGAATCTGTGACCTGCTTCTGGTCTTTCAGAAGGGAAAGATCACTGACCTTTACAGGGAAAGTAACACCTGTTACATCGGTTCCATTGGGGTCTACGTGATAAGCGGAATTTCCGTTCATCATACCTGCTGTTCTTGATTTATTAAGAGTTGCAGATGTGAAAGCATCAACTTTTACATCATTATTTTTCAGTTCTGCCTTGTAGAAATCATCGTATGGAATATTCATAAGCACATAAGCTTCGCCCTGCTGTGCTTCTGCAGCAAAAGCATCCTGGACATCTTCGGTGGTAAATTCTTCCTGCGCATCCTCGGCGGCAAACTCTTCGGAAACAGAGAAATCTGTGCTGTCTGTAAGTACCTCACTGTCTGTAAAATCAGATGCCAGAACGGCATATGGCATGCTGGTCATAGCAACTGCGGCACTCATTACAACAGGTGCTATTTTTTTCATAAGTTTTTTGTTTGTCATGATTTTCTCCTCTTCTAAAATTTTTCTTTTTGCGGAATCACTCTTACCAGAGGGTTAATCAACTTATTAACCAAAGGGATTTTACTTTTACCAAAAGGGAGTGACTTCTGCCAAAGATATTCATATAGGATTGCTATAGGTATGCTGTCAGCAGTAATTATATAAATTAGTCACCACTAACTTATAAAATAGTAACATGTCTGTCTGAAAAAATCCACACTTTTTTATCTTGGATATTCGTCATTTTTTCTCAATAAATGCTTTCAGTAAAAATCAGTATTAGTTACATCTAACTTGTGGTTGCGGGAATATTTTTTCTGTGTTAAAATGTCTGAAGAATTCTGATAATTCCATTTTGGATTTTTGGAGAGGAGAAAATAGATTTATGAAGCAAAAAACAGCCTGCCTTGGGCTTTTTTCAGCTGTGGCGATTATTTTGGGATATGTGGAATCACTGGTGCCGGTTTTTGCGGGGATTCCGGGGATTAAACTTGGACTTGCCAATCTGGGAGTACTTTTTATTTTGAAGAAATATTCATTTAGGGAGGCTGCCCTGGTTTCTGTTGTCCGCATTCTGGTGATCGGATTTATGTTCGGAAATCTGTTCAGTATCCTGTACAGTCTGGCAGGGGCCGCGCTTAGTATGACAGTTATGACACTTATGCTGAAAAAAACCTCCTTCAGTCTGATCGGTGTCAGCGTTGCAGGAGGTGTTTCCCATAATATCGGTCAGTTGATCATTGCCATGCTGATCGTACAAAATGCAAGTGTGTTTGTATACGCACCAGCACTTCTGGTGGCAGGTGTTGCTGCGGGGATAGTGATCGGCGGACTTACTAACGAGATTTTGAAAAGAGTTCATCTATAACTTTAAAAGCATCAGTTATCTGAATTTATAATCTTTCAGATAACTGATGCTTTTTTCAATCTTCTTCTATATGTTCCCGTCCCTGGTTGATAATCGTGCGGACATGATCATCTGCCAGAGAATAGAAAATAGATTTTCCCTCTCTGCGGCTCTTTACCAGTTTATTCTGTTTCAGAATACGAAGCTGATGAGAAATCGCAGACTGAGTCATATTCAATGCTTTGGCGAGATCGCAGACGCATACCTCTGCCTCAAACAAAACAAACAAAATGCGTATTCTGGTAGAGTCTCCGAAAACCTTGAATAATTCGGCCAGATCATAAAGCTCTGTTTCTTCCGGCAGGGTTTCATCTACAATTTTAAGCAGATCTTCATGTATTTCATTACTCTCACATAATTCTTCTTTGCATACTTCCATTTTCTTACCTGTTACCTTTCCGGCTTATCACAAAAGGTTTCTGCTGATTTGCCTGTTTCTTATAAATTCTTTACAAATAATGTACGGATCGCGTTTAATACTGCCAGGATCATAACACCTACATCTGCAAAAATGGCCACCCACATGTTTGCAATACCTAAAGCCCCAAGGATCAGACAGAGAATTTTAATGCCGATTGCAAAATAAATATTCTCATATACAATACGGATACATTTACGTGCAATTTTGATCGCTTTGGAAATCTTCAGAGGATCATCATCCATCAGAACGATATCTGCTGCTTCGATAGCTGCATCTGAACCAAGTGCTCCCATCGCAATACCAATATCGGCTCTGGATAATACAGGAGCATCATTGATACCGTCACCTACGAATGCAAGTTTATCCTTTTCAGATTTCTGATTAAGAAGTTCTTCTACCCTGGAAACTTTGTCAGCAGGTAAAAGTTCGCTGTATACTTCCTGGATTCCCAGTTCTTCGGCAACCTGATCTGCAACACGTTTTGAATCGCCTGTCAGCATAACAGTCTTGCTGATTCCGGCTTTCTTCAGTTCAGCGATTGCCTCTTTTGCATGAGGTTTGATGATATCGGATATCAGGATATGTCCTGCATATTTGCCGTCAATGGCCATATGCACAACAGTTCCTACATGATGGCAATCCTGATAAGCAATGCCAAGTCTGTTCATTAATTTGGTATTACCGGTAGCTACAGATATGCCGTCAACTTTGGCAATCACACCATTACCACTGATTTCTTCAATGTCAGAAACACGATTTCTGTCGATTGGTTTTCCGTATGCTTTCTGCAGGCTCTTGCTGATCGGATGGGAGGAAGAACACTCGGCAAGCGCTGCATATTCTAACAATTTCTCATCAGGCATTTCATTGTGATGAATACCACTTACTTCGAAGACACCCTGAGTCATAGTACCTGTTTTGTCAAATACAACATATTTTGTCTGAGCCAGTGTTTCCAGATAGTTGGAACCCTTGACCAGAATGCCCTGATTGCTGGCTCCACCGATTCCTGCGAAGAAACTTAACGGGATGCTGATGACCAACGCACATGGACAGCTGATTACAAGGAAGGTAAGGGCTCTGTAGATCCAGTCTCCCCACATGGCAGGTTTTCCCATAATAAGAAGTACGATCGGCGGGATAAATGCAAGAGCAAGGGCTCCGTAACATACTGCAGGTGTATAGTATTTCGCAAATTTGGAAATAAAGTTTTCAGATTTTGACTTTCTGGAGCTGGAATTCTCTACCAGTTCAAGGATCCTGGATACTGTAGATTCACCGAATTCCTTAGTTGTACGGATCTTCAGCAGACCTGTCATATTGATACAGCCACTGATCACTTCATCGCCTGCTTTTGCATCACGCGGAAGACTCTCACCTGTCAGTGCACTTGTATTTAATGTAGAAGTTCCCTCGGTGATCACTCCATCGATCGGTACTTTTTCACCCGGCTGAACAACAATAATGGTTCCGATCTCAACTTCATCAGGATCAACCTGTTCCAGTGTTCCGTCTTTCTCTATGTTCGCATAATCAGGACGGATATCCATCAGTTCACTGATGTTTCGTCTGCTCTTTCCCACTGCATAGCTCTGGAAAAGCTCTCCAATCTGGTAGAAAAGCATAACCGCAACACCCTCGGAATAATCGCCAAGGAGAATTGCACCTACTGTGGCTACAGCCATCAGAAAGTTCTCGTCAAACACCTGTTTATTTAAAATACCCTTAAATGCTTTCTTCAGGATATCATAGCCGATGACCAGATATGGGATCATAAAAAGAACAAATCTCAGGTATCCCTCTGCCGGCAGTAAGGAAAAGACCACGATCAGCACTGCTGCTATGATAATTCTGATCAGCATTTTCTTCTGCTTCTTGTTCATATCAATACCTCTCTCTTCTTATAAAAGCAGGACCGCTGCAAAAAACTTTCCGGCGAAAAGCTCAGTGCCGGGATACGTTTTATGCAACAGTCCATTCTCCGGATAACTCAGAATTAAAGATAGATCTCACAGTCGTCTTCTACCTTCTTGCAGTTCTTTAATACGTCTTTCATAACTGCTTTTGGATCCTGTCCGTCTTCGAATTCAACGATCATCTTCAGCATCATGAAGTTAACTGTTGCATCTTTAACACCGGCTGTATTCCTGGCAGCTTCCTCCATTTTGTTAGCACAGTTTGCACAATCTACATCGATTTTATAAGTTTTCTTCATAATATTTTCCCTTTCCGCTCATTTCTTTTATATTAACATATGAGCACTTGTTCATTTGTTTGATTTTATTATAGCATTATTTTCTCTTCTGTCAATAGTTTTGAGGAGATTTCTTTACGGAAATAAAAAGTTATGTTATAATCCATGTTATTATAGTTTAACGTGTTGCTTTAATGTTTTAAAAAAGGATATTATTATCCGGCAGGTATCAAAATCATAAAAAGAAATAGGATACTCTTTGACAGAACATAACTGCCTGTACTGTTTGCGTACAGCAGTTCACAGTAGCAATATCGGAAAGAAAAAAGGGAGGGAGTATCAATATGGCGATACATGAATCAGGAGAAGATTATCTCGAAGCGATCCTTATGATCAAAAAAAGAAACGGTAATGTCCGCTCTATCGACATTGCGCATGAACTGTCTTTTTCAAAACCGAGTGTCAGTGTTGCAATGAAGAATTTGAAAGCCAGTAATTACATTACGATTGATGAGAACGGATTTATCAATCTGACGGAAACCGGGCAGGAAATTGCAGATAAGATTTATGAAAGACATACCTTTCTGACCGGATGGCTGACTTCTATCGGAGTTGACCCGAAGGTTGCAGCCGAGGATGCCTGTAAGATGGAGCATGCGATCAGCGCAGAGAGTTTTTCTGCCATTAAGAAGTCTATTGCAGGCACGCTTGAAAATTAAATAAAAACCATATCCCGGATTTTCAGAGACTAAGCATCTGTTGCTTTATCATGAAATCCCGGATATGGTTTTTTATGGTTATCTTTATGCTTCCTCTTCTTTTGGAAGAAGATTTCTCATACTTCTTAAACTGATAGTCAGTGTTGACATGTTATGAAGCAGTGCGGATGTTGTAGGCATAATAATACCTGTAACTCCAAGTGCGATCAGACCGCCGTTTATACCGATAATAGTTCTGTAATTATTGTGGATACGCTTCATCAGCGCTGTACTCAGTCTCTTTAACGTAACAATCTCATGGAGATTATCTGCAGAAATTGTAACATCTGCGATCTCACGTGCAATAGCTGCGCCATCACTGATAGCAATTCCCACACTTGCAGAAGAAAGTGCCAGAGAATCATTGATCCCATCACCGATCATAATAACTTTATGACCCAGTTCTTTTTCTTTCTCTACAAAAGATGCCTTATCTTCGGGCAGGACTTCGGAGTAATATTCATCTACTCCTACACGTTTCGCAATAGCTGCTGCTGTACGTTCACTGTCACCGGTCATCATTACGACTTTTGTAATGCCGGCTTCTTTTAATTCACGTACTGCATCTGCAGCCTCTTCACGAAGCGGATCCTCTACACAGATAACTGCTGCAAGTTTTCCTTCGATTGCAAGATACAGGTGAGAACATTCTAATGGCAGGTGTTCAAATCTGTCTTCCATTCCTTCCGGAATGACACACTTTTCATCTTCCATTACGAAATGCCAGCTTCCGATCACTGCCTTTTTGCCTTCAATAGTTGTAGAAATACCATGAGCTACGATATATTCTACTTTTGAATGCATTTCCTCATGAACAAGACATTTCTCTTTGGCTGCATTGACAACTGCTCTTGCCATGGAATGAGGGAAATGTTCCTCCATACATGCTGCAATACGCAGAAGCTCATCTGAACTCAGCTCTTCACTGAAAGATACCACATCTGAAACTACAGGCTTTGCTTTTGTAAGTGTACCCGTCTTGTCAAATACAATAGTCGTGGCATCAGCCATTGCTTCCATATATTTACCGCCCTTTACAGTAATACTGTGAGTACTTGCCTCACGTATAGCGGATAATACGGAAACAGGCATGGCAAGCTTCAGTGCGCAGGAGAAATCTACCATAAGTACCGCAAGGGTTTTCGTCATATTTCTGGTAAGCAGATAAGTTATCCCTGTACCTGCAAGAGTGTATGGCACAAGTCTGTCTGCAAGATGTTCTGCATTACTTTCCACAGAGGATTTCAGCTTCTCAGAATCCTCGATCATGTTGACGATCTTCTCATAGCGGCTGGAACCTGCTGCTTCTTTAACCTTAACAGTGAGTTCGCCCTCTTCCAGAACAGTTCCTGCATAGGCAAAGCTGCCTTCTGCTTTACGTACAGGCGCAGATTCACCTGTCAGAGAAGTCTGGTTGACCATTGCTTCTCCTGCTGCAACATTTCCGTCAAACGGAATCACATTACCCATATGTACGCGTATCAGATCACCTGCTTTAACAGAAGAAGCAGATATAAGAACCTCCTGTCCGTCTTCGTTTACAAACCATACTTTCTCTGCATTGATAGACATGCTTCTTGCAAGGTCATTGACGGATTTCTTATGTGTCCATTCCTCAAGGATCTCACCGATTCCAAGCAGGAACATGGTGGAACCTGCAGTATTGAAGTCACCGCGGAGCATAGATACACCGATTGCTGTTGCATCCAGAACAGGTACTTCCAGTTTGCCCTTCATCAGAGTACGTACACCATGATAAATGTATTTTACTGATTTCACTGTAGTGATCGCTACACGTACCGGGTATGGCAGAAACATTTTATTTAATGTACGCATTACTACAGAGTTGATCAGTTTTTCTTTATAGGTTTCGTTTAATTCACGTCCGGAATTCTCAAGTGCTGATTCAGATACCTGAGCAGTTTCATAGGAAAATCTGCTCAGTAAACGAATCAGCCCATCTCTGCTGCCGGTATAGACAACAGCGACATCCTGAGTTCTTACATAAACCGATGCCTTGCTGATATTTGCCTCTTTCTCCAGATAACACTGCAGAATATCCGCCTGTCTGTAGGTCATGTGTTTCTGCGCAAGGTGGATACGAATTCGTCCTTTTATTTCATGCTTAATAGCAAATTTCATTATTCCTCGCTGCCTTCTTCTGTTTCTTCTGTCTCTTCTTTGAAATCTGTTGTCTCTTCTGTTTCTTCTGCTGCTTCGTCAGCTGTATCTTCTACCACTTCCTCAGCTGCTGCTCTGTCTTCGTTGATCTGCTGTGCTTCTGCATAAATATCCTCAGCATTCTCCTGAATTGCGGAAGCTGTTTTCATTACACATGCCTTTGCACGTAAAACGGCTGCTGTGCAGTTTGTGTATAATTTCTTTGCATCTTTACTTGTAAGAATCTTGATACCTGCTGTACCGAAAGCTACTCCTGCTGCAAAGATTCCTGTTTTTTTACCGTCAAATTTAATCATTGATGTATCCTCCTGTTGTGATTTTTAATTTATTGTAACCACTCAGCACCCTTTTGGTGCTGAACAGTTATGAACTGTTTTCAGATAAATATGATGGGCAAACGCATTATTGCGACATCAGCTTATTTATATTTCATGTATTATACAACCAAAATTTCTGGATTTCTACTTTTTTCTTCTTGTTGAGAAATGTTCTCATTTCAGACATGTTAAGAAGGTTACCGGAAACCGTATTGCCAAAAGAGAGTAAAAAACTGAAGAAATATAAGAAAGCCACCGGAAATTATACTCTTCAGTATTTCCCGGCGGCCATCAGTTCTTTCTCTATTTAAATTTTTACTTGTTTTCAATGTTTAAAATCACAGGAATTTACGAACATCCGCTCGATTTCCTGTTTGTCAATGTATCCACATGCCTTCAGTCCTGTCAGGACTACATTGTTAAAACTGTCTTTTGATAATTTCTGGACTGTATTATCATCCAACTCGATGGTGCATACACTTTCATCTTTACAATCCGGATTTCTCACGATTTTATACATATTTCTTCTGCTGATCGCACCAATTTCTTCCAAAAGGTTTACCATACGGTACACCGTAGCTGATCCGATGCCCGGATCCAGGCGGGATGCATTGTAATAGATTTCCTTACAGCAGGAACACTCATTTTCAAGAATGACTTCCAACAGCATTCTTCTCTGTTTGGTAATCCTGCATCCTCGCTTCTTTAATTCCTGGATTACAACATCTTTCTGCATTCGGGTTCTCTGGTAATTGGGCTCTTTACAATTTTCCTGTCTCTGTAATGCTGCTGCTCCCAAAATCACATCATCCTTCCGCTTGTTAATTTCTGTTTCCTGACATATGGCTGCTGTTTGGCATCAGGTTTCAGTAATATGCCTGATTCTCAATGGCACCCTCTGCAGTGGCTGCAGTCTCCGCCACATGATGACTTGCCGCTTTTTTTGTCTCTGACGATTCCTCTTATGATCAGTCCGACAATTAAAATCAAAATTGCTCCTACAATCAATGTTCCCATAAATGACACCTCCTGCTTTATATCATTATCATACACATATAATCACTATACTGCAATCTGATAATCAGCAGTCCACTAACTGTGAAGATACGTTACTGTTCACTTCGTTCTCAGTAACACGCTCCGCGATGAAAAAGGTATGAAACAGTTGCAATTCTGTTTATCAGAACCCGCACCACCAGATGGGACGCAGGCTCTGATCTTATTACTGTTTTATCTGGCTTTTGCCATACCCTTTACCTTTACATTAAGGCTGCCGCTTTCCTTATAAGGTCTGAACAGCAGATATAAAAATCCGATGATAATTGCGAATGCAACCACTGTCCAGATACCGAAACCGCCGCCTGTAACCAGTGTACCGATCTGATAGATACACAGAGACACAAGATATGCAAGTCCACACTGATATCCGATTGCAAATAAAAACCATTTTGTATTGTTCATCTCTCTCTTGATCGCACCCATAGCTGCGAAGCAAGGAGCACAAAGAAGGTTGAATACCAGGAAGCCGTAAGCTGCGATCGGTGTCATGGCTGCTGCCAGGTTACCCCAGATCTCAGCACCGTCTTCTGCAACTTCTGCGAATCCATAAAGCATACCAAATGTAGCTACTACATTCTCTTTTGCGATCAGACCTGTAACAGCTGCAACTGCCATCTTCCATCCTTCGCCGGCTTTTGTCCAACCGAGAGGTGCAAAGATCCATGCGATTGCTGTACCGATCTTAGAAAGGATACTCTCGTTAAGTTCTTCAACCATACCGAAGCTTCCGCCTTCCCATCCGAAGCTCATTAAGAACCACAGAATGATTGTTGAAAGAAGGATGATTGTTCCTGCTTTCTTAATGAAGGACCAGCCTCTTTCCCACATACTTCTTAAGATGTTGCTGACTGTTGGCCAGTGGTATGCAGGAAGCTCCATAACGAACGGAGCCGGATCACCGGCAAACATTTTTGTTTTCTTTAAGATGATACCGGAGCAGATAATTGCTGCAATACCGACAAAGTAACAACTTGTTGAAACCCATCCGCTGTTTCCGAAGAACGCACCTGCGATCATGGCAATGATCGGAAGTTTAGCTCCGCAGGGAACGAATGTAGTTGTCATGATTGTCATCTTTCTGTCACGGTCATTCTCGATCGTACGGGAAGCCATAACACCTGGAACACCACATCCACTGCCGATAAGCATTGGAATGAAGGATTTACCTGAAAGACCGAATTTACGGAAAATTCTGTCCATGATAAATGCTACACGAGCCATGTAACCACAGGACTCAAGGAATGCAAGGAATGCAAACAGTACAAGCATCTGAGGTACGAAACCGAGAACAGCTCCCACACCGGCTACAATACCGTCAAGGATCAGTCCCTGTAACCATGCTGCACAGCCAATCGCATTCAGTCCGGATTCAATTGCCGGAGGAATGATCTCACCAAACAGAACATCATTTGTCCAGTCAGTTACGAAAGCACCAACTGTAGTTACAGATACATAATATACAATAAACATTACAACTGCAAAAATCGGCAGTGCCAGCCATCTGTTGGTAACAATACGGTCAATCTTATCAGATGTGGAAAGCTTATCTTTTCTTGCCTTAGTCACACACTGACCAATGATAGAAGAAATATAAACATATCTCTCATTTGTGATAATACTTTCTGTATCGTCGTCAAACTCATCTTCCATTTCTTTGATCTCGGCAGATACATTTACGGATGTATTCATCTGCTCAATGATCTTGTCATCTCTTTCAAGAAGCTTGATTGCGAAGAATCTCTTCTGTTCTTCCGGTACCACACCGGTCAGTTTATTCTCAACTGCTCCGATGATTTCTTCTGCTTTATCACAGAATTCATGGACAGGTGTTATTTTCTTATGGCTCTGGGCAATGGAAACTGCCTTGTTTGCAGCTTCTGTGATTCCAGTTCCCTTCAGCGCGGAAATAGTAACAACTTCACAGCCAAGTTTCTTTTTCAGTTTATCAATATGTATTGTATCGCCGTTTTTCTCAACGATATCCATCATGTTGACTGCCATGATGACCGGAATCCCAAGTTCCAGAATCTGTGTTGTAAGATACAGGTTACGTTCAATATTGGTACCATCAACGATATTGATGATCGCATCCGGTTTTTCCTGAAGAATGTAATTTCTTGCAACTACCTCTTCAAGTGTATATGGTGATAAAGAATAAATACCAGGTAAGTCAGTGAGAACAACATCTTTGTGTCCTTTCAGCTTACCCTCTTTTTTCTCGACAGTTACACCTGGCCAGTTACCTACAAACTGATTTGAGCCGGTCAGTGCATTGAATAATGTCGTTTTACCGCAGTTCGGATTACCTGCGAGTGCAATTTTTACTGACATAATCTCTCTCCTCTGATTTCTTGATCTCTTTTATTTTGATCGCTTTATCCAGTCTTTCTGCTGTTGATATCACACTCAACAGTTATTAGTCATCACTAATACTTAGTTTTTATTAACTATTAGATGACACTAATTGTTAGAAATACCTAACATGATGTCAAAAAAATTATTCCACGACAATCATTTCGGCATCTGCTTTACGTAAGGATAATTCATATCCTCTTACAGTTACTTCTACAGGATCTCCCAGAGGTGCAACTTTTCTTACATAAATTTCCACGCCTTTAGTGATTCCCATATCCATGATTCTTCTCTTGACTGGACCTTCACCGGTAAGCTTCTGGACTTTAACGGTCTCTCCAACATGAACTTCTTTTAATGTCTTCAAGTTTCTTTCCCTTCTTTCCCCGGAGCGTGTCTGAAAAATCATTTCCACAATCTGCACGCTCTAGAATTTTATTTTTCTTTCAGGAAGAAATTATGGTTCAGACCATAATCTTGCTTGCCATATCTTTTCCAATGGCAACCCTGGATTCTTTAACATTAACGATCAGGCTTCCGTTAATCTCAGAAACAACTGTGACAACTCCTCCTACTACGAAGCCGAGCTCCTCAAGATGTCTCTTCACTTCTTCTTTGCCTCCAATCCTTTTGATTGTAAAAGGTTCACCGGCATTTACCATTGATAACGGCATTTCTTCATCCCTTCCTTTGCATTTAATAAGTGATAAACATTATCTTTATCATGTGGTTAGTGTATTCTAATTTTGGTTAGATGTCAATAACTTTATTGAAATTCTTAATGATAAAGTTTTTCAGTTTAAAACATTAATAATTTTTTTCATTAATCCATCACTATATTATGCAATATATACAAGAAAAGTATTTATCAGCAACGTGCTTCAAGAATACCGTTGAGTGCATTTCCGCTGCTGGTATGGCAGCGTACAATATCTGTGGAAGAGCCAACCTCATCCAACGCGCATTTTACCATCTTATGGGATACGGTATTTGTAAAAAGTACCAGAAGATCCGGACATCCTATCTTTTTGCCGAAGTCTGCCTCCATCTGTGTAAATACTTTACATTTACATTTATAAGATTTGCAAATTTTTTTGTACTGTCCTACCATTCTGTCATGTCCACCTACGATTACAATACTCATGTATTATCCTCCTTTTGTTTTCTCATCTTTTATGGATTGCTATAGGGTAATAATTAAGCATTTTCTGTGCTTTGTTTATAGTTATCTTTTGCTAACTATAAGTTAGTATAAACTAACATATGAGGTTTGTCAATATCTTCTCACAATTTTGCAGAATTATAATCATTCGCAGAGTAAAAAAAGACTGCCATACAGTATTTATAACTGTACCGCAGTCTCTATATATGTTATTTTAGAGGATTGCTATACAATCATCATTCCGGCAATGCCACATATCCAGTATTCCGGTAAGATGTACGATGGTTATTCCTTAATTGGTCACAGAAACAATAATTAATATTCTTCGTAGGAAACGCTTCCGTCAGAATATGTAATCTCATAATAGCCGTGTCCGCTTCCATCGCAGTCATCATACTGCTGACGGCTTACTTCGTATGGCGCTGACGGCTGAGCTGCCGGCTCGGAGTAAGAAGGTTCCTGATAGGAATAATCGCTGGAATTATCATAGGATGAAGCCTGAGAAGCAGCGGCAGCCTGTGCAGCTTCTGCTGCAGCTTTTTCTTTTGCCTCTTTCGCTTCTTTTTCAGCTTTTACTTTAGCATCAGCAGCTTCTTTATTCTCAGTGATATAAGAATGATAAATATATCCTGTCACCTCATCTGTTTCAATTTTGATCCATTCCGGAACAATTGAGACAGCCTTTACCTCTGTGCCTGTTGAAAGAACTTTCAGAGATTTGCTTTCTTTATCTGCCTGCTCACGTACATTTACATTAGATAACAGATACATGGTAAGAGGGGAATCCCATTCTTTTTCGTCAGCAGTCTCAGCAATCTCCTGCTCCTTTTTATCCGCATCCTGATATTTAATATAAAGGAATCCATATTCATCGTAGATAACCGGGTCTGTCCAGGAATCAGGATCTACATTTTCAAAAACATGATCTGTTTCATCTTTGCCTGTTACTGTGAGTGTTTTTCCAACAGCATCTTCTTTTTTGTCAGCATCCTTATCAGCATCTTTGGCGTCTTTCAGATCTTTGGCAGTAAGTGCGTATCCTGTCTGATTCTTAACAGTTACTTCCTGTGTATCTGTTTTGACAGTTAAATCTTCTGCTGTTTCTTCAGCCTTATCAGCATCTTCAGTTTTCTCATCGGTGCTCTCTGTCTTGGCAGTCTGTGCAGCATCATCTGAAGCTGCAAACGCTGCTACGGGTGCAAATGCCATTGTTCCTGCTACAGAAAGGCTTAAAAGTGTTGTGATTATTTTTCTTTTCATTGTATGATGTCCTCCTCAATGATGTTTTTATAAATATTTAAATATTTATCACCTTTTGTTATCAGCACTTCCAGATCATTTCCATCGGCCAGTGCCAGCTCAGCAGGCATATAAAGACAGAAGCCATTGTCATCCAGTCTGTCTCCGTCTGCAATATCCATAGGAAATGCTTCATATACGGTTCCGTTTATCCTGAGATAAATCCGGGAATCTGTATCCAGATATCCCTCTTTGATGCGGCCGGAAACCTGAACCACGGTTCCCTGTGGTTTCATTTTTACATCCCAGGCTGCATCTGTCGCAGTACTTTCCTCCTCACCTGTCAACGAAACTTCTTTTGCAGTAAGAACAGGCGGAAACTGTGACATTTCCGGAAGAAAACGTTCTGCTCGCTCTATCACTACCGTATCAGCGTTCATTGTATCTACATCACTTAGCTGATACGGAATTCCTCTGGAAAAATATGCATTTGCATAAGCATCAGCCATATATGGGAGCAGCGCATTTCCAAATGAATCTCTGTACATGACAAGACTGCCTTCCTTAACCGGATTTACTGTTGTGATACGCGGATCAAAATTGCTGTTGATCTTGCCAGCTACTGCATAAGTAGTTTCTTTGTTATAGTATACTTCATCATCTGCAGTTGTTGCAAGAGGATACAGCATTGTATCCAGATCTCCGGTATAATCTTTACGTACTTCATAAGGCTCATCTGTATAAGAATCGTGTTCTTTATTCAGGGCCGTCATCAAAACATCTGCTGCCAGCGCAGCACCTTTATTATTCCAGTGGGAGTCTCTTGCGTGATAAAGTACTTCATCCTGATCTGTAAATGCCTGATACAAATCTGCGTAAGAAACGTTCTCCTGTTCCAAAACTTTTGTCAGCCTTTCACGGTTTGTTTCATCTGTTATCTTCAGGCTGTCATAGTATGGCATATTCTCACCGTACAGAGAGTTCTTATTCGGAGCGATTGTAAACAGAAACTTCACGTCTTTTTCGTCCAGAGCTTCCTGAGTCATGGACAGCATATGTGCAATATTATACAGACTTCTGTCTGAAAGCAGATTCTGCCCCAGATAATCATCCAGAGAATCTTTATAATAAAGCCATCCGTTTTTCCCCTGGATCACACCGTCTGCAGTAGATGTTTCCAGAAGCTTTCCATGCAGCAGAGCATTTCCGGTAACAAGTTCATTTCTGAAAGCAAAATGTTCCTGAAAATAATCTCCGGCCTGAGAAAGCCATTCTACATTCCATTTTCCTTCTTCTGTTTTGAGAGTGGGAAATTCTGAAAGCTGGCGATTCTCAGAAGAAGTCTCCGGTTTGGCGATCAGCATCCCCACTGACGGGCACAGGCAGACGGCAAAAAATAAAACACTGTAGATTAATTTACCTTTTTTCATGTCTGTCCTCCCTTAAAATCTGAAATAGATAAATGGATTATAGGTTCCGCTTGCAAGACTGAGCATGCAGACAACCAGTCCAAGCAGACTGCATACATATGCAAAAGGAGCGTACCATTTCTTATTATTTACAGTTTTGATAACAGGACAGCATGCAATCAGGGCACCTGCCAGGGTAACAAGAAATACAGGGGTGATCTGCTGCACTGCAAAACTCATGGCAGCGGCATTCCATGTAAATCCTGTAAACATCTCTTTTATCCAGAATAATCCCTGAGACATGGTATCTGCCCGGAAGAACACAAAACCAATGCACACTACCAGAAGTGCGTAGATATGCTGAAATACAGCTTTTAGCTTAGAACCTTTTCTTCCAATCCACGGAACATATTCCTCAAGCATAAGGAAACATCCATGATAGATTCCCCAGAACAGGAAATTTACTGCTGCTCCATGCCAGATACCGGTACACAGGAATACGATCATCTTATTTACAACTGTGCGGAATTTCCCTTTTCTGTTTCCGCCAAGGGGAATATAAAGATATTCCAGAAACCATCCGGACAGAGAAATATGCCATCTCCTCCAGAATTCCCGGATACTTCCGCTGATATAGGGATAGTTGAAGTTTTCTTTGAAATGAAAACCAAACATCCAGCCCAGTCCGATCGCCATGTCGCTATATCCGCTGAAATCGAAATAAATCTGCAGCATATAGGAAATGGCACCGAGCCATGCTCCGGCAGCGTTGATATTTCCTGCAGAAGCACCAAAGAGCTGGTCTGCAACAAGTCCCATAGTATTGGAAATCAGGACTTTCTTACAGAGTCCGGCTGAAAATCTGCGGATTCCCAGCGAAACTCCCTCCAGAGACTGGGTACGGTTGTCAATTTCCTGTGCTATATCATGGTACTTGACAATCGGTCCTGCGATCAGCTGTGGGAAGAAGGAAATATACAGCAAAACTTTTGCGTAATTCTTCTGCGCCTTTGTTGTTCCCCGATATACATCGATCACATAAGACATAGCCTGGAATGTGAAGAATGAGATTCCGATTGGCATGCGGATCTGTGGCAGCGGCAGATGCAGTCCTGTCAGAGTGTTGACTGTTCCCAGGATAAAATCCGTATACTTAAATACAATAAGGATTCCCAGGTTACAGATAACAGCAAGTGTCAGAATTACTTTCTTGTATTTGCTGCTTTCAATCATGCAGGCACAAAAATAGTTTAATAATGTAGAAACAAATAATAAAATGATATATACAGGTTCGCCATATGCGTAAAAAAGTACACTTGCCAGCAACAGCAACGCATTCTTCAGTCGTATTCCCGGAAGAATACAGTGCAGGATAAACACCACCGGCAGAAATATACACATGAAAACCATTGAACTAAAAACCATAATAACTCTCTTCCATCATTTTTTATTGCAGTTTTAATAAGGCAGAACACCGAAAATGACCTCTACTCCTTTTGAAGTTTCACCGGTACTCAGTACAAAATTCTGATAATACAGCATATATTCTTTTCCGTTTCCGTAGCAGCCGGTAAGTTTCTCCGTTTTCTTAGGCTTTCCGAGAAGTTTTTTTAATGTTGCTGCTTTCTTTTCATATCCATATGCTTTTCTCAGTTTTGAACTCTTTGCACTGTCGTATACTCCGGTTTTGGAATTGAATACATAGAATTTGTCATTGATAACATAAATCCCTTTCAGCATTCTTGCGTTTGTATCAAATCCATAATATTTTTTGCCGATTTTTTTGACTGCAGGTGTTTTTACACCAAGCTTTACAGAGCCTGAATATGCTGCTCCGTTTTTTCCAAAATAATATCTGTATGAATAAATCTTTCCTTTTTTGGTAACCTTTACAGTTTTCCATTTATTTGTAACCTTTTCAGATTGACCGTTTTTATTGATAACATAATAATAGTACTTTCCCTTTTCTTTTACCAGACCTGTCTTTGCATCGCCTGTATCGGCAGCTTCTGTGCTGACCGGAGTCAGCCAGAATACTGCTGATGCAGAAGCAAACAGAAGGCAGAAGATCATCAGGAACATTTTTATTTGTTTTTTTATCATAAATGCTTTTCTCCTGTTTCACTTAAAATTTTCGTAATCCCGGAAGGTAAAAATCTGTCAGAAATTTACATTATATGTTTTCTGAGTTTTGTAAACCTTTCCTTCCATTGCATTACGTTTCTGCATAAACCATTTTCCCTTTCTCAAAGAAGAAAATCTGTTGGCATTGGTATCAAAGGTGTACCATTTGTTTCCAACTTTGATTTCTACCCATCCATGGTTCTGCCATCTTGTCTTGTTAAACGCATTACTTGTTCCCACACAGATTCTTACAGGAAGTCCGGTTGCACGTCTTGCAAGGTAGGCAAATGCGGCAGCGTCATGATAGCAGCTTCCAGCTTTTGTTTTAAGCATTTCCTGTGCAAATTTACTGTCCCAGCCAGATGCTGACGGAATTCCACCCATGTATCTCTTATATCCGAAAGCTTTTTTTGTATAGTTAAACAGTTTCTGTAATTTTTGTTTATCTGTTGTTTTTGCAGTAAATTTCTGAGTTTTGATTACCTTGTCAAGAGCCTTTGCAAAACTCTTTGTAAGAACTTTAGCAGAGTTTCTAGCAGTTGCTGCTTCGGCCTGAACAGTTTCGGTTACTGCAGGTACTGTCGCATATGCAGGAGCAGAGCTGCATGCTAAGGTAGCTGCTGTGCAAAGTACTGTCAGTTTTTTCATAAATTTGTTCTTCATCTTTTCTTTTTCTCCTTTTTTTAAACTTTTTATCCAAATTTAACAGAGCCTGAAGTCCAGTGATAAACACCATACCCATAGGTTCCGTAAATTCCGCTTGCCCATCCGGCGTAAGTTGCTTCCGGATCGTAGCTGAGTCCGGATATCTGAACCCAGCAATGACGCGTCATTCCGTCGGATCTGCCATCACGTGAACCTGGAACATATCCATAAATTGTGTACGGTTCATATCCGATTTCCTTTGCCAGTGCCGCAAATGCACAGGCAAAACCATAACAGTTTCCACCCCTGTTTTGCAGAGTATAAAGTGCCATGGAACGCTGCCAGTTTTTCTGACCCAGATTTGGGTAATGTGACCAGTATCTGATATTTCCACCTACAACATATCTCCAGCAGGCGTATAATTTTTGGCTTTTTGTCATTTTTGAATTAGTAATAGAAGACACGATCTGCATACTGCGGATTTTTAACAACGCATCTGTAGTTTCTTTCGCTGCTCCTGATGAAGTGAAATAATACTTCTTGTTCTCACGGTAACGTTTTTTGTAAATCCTTCCTTTGGAATTGGCGTAGTAAAGGTGGTTTTTTCTGATAAAATATCCAGTTGCAGCTTTTCCGTCCTTTGTTGTCAGATAATAAGAATATTTGCCTATTGTGACAATTTTGCCAGCCCGGTTCTCAAGTCTTTTGTGATCTTTACCAAACACATAAACTACATTATTTTTGAAAATCACTCCGCCGGTCACAGCATATCCATTTGAATCAAAGTAGTAATGATCTCCATCAATTACTTTCCATTTATTTTTAATCTTATTTCCTTTGGAATAATAACACAGCTTATTGCCCTCTTCAACAAGACCTTTCCGGGAAACCACCGTCGGAGAGGGTGTCGGGGATACTGTCGGCGGAGCCTCTGCTGCATACACACTTCCTGATGCAAAGATAAACAACATACAGGTTATGACACCAAGAAGTGTTTTTAACTTTTTCATGTCAATTCTCCTTTTCTTTTCATAAATAGTACTCACAATCTGTATTATATCAAAAAGTGGAATGTATTTCCATATTTTATAAGTATTTAATCAAAAAAACTGCTGCAAAAAATATGTACCTGACATATCTTTTTACAGCAGTATTCTGGAAAA
>UMIU01018264.1_pt1 | contig 29574 bp, 29 predicted proteins | sample 1965871 | NCBI WGS metagenome assembly UMIU01 (sample SAMEA4836132, study PRJEB28245) | human gut metagenome | biome: gut microbiome; material: fecal sample | place: Denmark | collected 2008
GCCCTTCTCTAAGGCAGGCAGAATCTTATCCTTATCTTCGTCTGTGCTGCTCTTGTACACCCTTTGATAACCGTCAAACAATAGTTTAGATCCGGTCGTTTTAAAAGTATAATCGCCATTTTCTATCTCTACCTGCAGATTGTCAAATTTGGCTGCTGTCATCTGGCTGGCCATGAACCGGCACCAAATCAATCTGTACAGCTTAAACTGCTCGTTAGAAAGAGAGGCTTTGATTGATTCAGGATCCAGAGAAACGTTACTCGGCCTGATAGCTTCGTGTGCATCCTGGATGTCCTTCTTCTTATTGGAATATACGTTATGTCCCAGATATTCTTTTCCATATTGATCTGTGATAAAAGATGCCGCAGCGGCCTTGGCCTCGTCTGAAATCCTCACAGAATCAGTTCTCAGATATGTGATCAGTCCGACTGTACCTTGTCCCTTAATTTCAACACCTTCGTAAAGCTGCTGCGCGACCAGCATGGTTTTTTTAGTATTGAAGTTCAACTTCGTTGAAGCCTCCTGCTGCATGCTGCTAGTCGTGAATGGCGCAAATGGCTTCTTGATTCGTTCTTTCTGATTCAGCGCTGCAACAGTGTAATTTCCAGCGTTAAGCTCTGCTAATATCTTGTCATTTTGTTCTTTATTCTCAACAACCAGCTTTTTCTTTTTGAACTCCATCAGCCTGGCTGTAAACTTCTTGCCTTTTTTGAATTCTGCCGTAATAGTCCAGTATTCCTTCGGGTCAAAATCGCGTATCTCTTTCTCACGGTCGCAGATAATTTTCAGTGCTGCCGACTGTACTCTTCCGGCAGAGAGGCCTTTTCTGACTTTTCTCCAAAGAAGAGGGCTGATCTGATATCCTACCAATCTGTCTAATACACGGCGTGCCTGCTGTGCATCGACCAGGTTCAAGTCAATTTTTCTCGGATGTTTGATTGCTTCTTTGATGGAACTTTTGATAATTTCGTTAAATACAATTCTGCAGGGCGTGTCTAAATCAATTCCAAGCAGATTCGCAAGATGCCACGAAATTGCTTCTCCTTCACGGTCCGGGTCAGTTGCCAGATATACTTTAGAAGCCTTCTTCGCTTCTTTTCTGAGTTCCTTGATAATATCCCCCTTGCCTCTGATGGGAATGTACTGTGGTTCAAAATCGTTTTCGATGTCGATTCCCAATTTGCTTTTGGGCAAATCCCTTACATGCCCGACAGAAGCGATGACTTTATAGTTTGCACCAAGATACTTACCAATGGTTTTGGCCTTTGATGGTGATTCCACTATGACTAATGTTTTTTTCGCTGTTGCCATTTTTCCTCCCGCACTCTTTCGTTATATTAATGTTACAATCCTATATTGTATTAGCATTATCAGAATTTTGCAACAAAAACTTTCCCTAAAGATGAAAAAATTATTCCTTTCATTTCTAGAATTGTGATTATACCATTAATTTCCGAAGGTTTTATGTTCGTTTTGTGATATATTTCATCTATTGTGACTTCTCCGCAATTTTTAATCACTTCAAAGACCTTCCTTTCGTCCTCTCCCAGCTCCAATAGTTTCTCTTCCTTTATATAGGGAGAAATATTCAAATCCAGGAAAATATCGTCTATCAGGATGAGCGGCGTCGTGTTCTCTCGAATGAGTTTATTCGTTCCAAAACTATAATAACTGGTAATATTTCCCGGAACCGCATATAGTTTTTTCCCCTGCTCTTCTGCACATTCTGCTGTGATTAAAGCGCCGCTTCGATTGGGCGCTTCTACAACGACCACACTTTCTGCCAAAGCGCTGATCAGACGGTTTCTTTTGGGGAAGTCGTAAGATCTGGCGATATAGCCTGGTTCATGCTCAGATAAAAGCAGTCCTTCTCTAGCGATCTGCTGCTGTAGTTTCCGATTTTCCGGCGGATAAAAATGATCGGTACCGCCGCCTAAGACGGCAATGGTTTTGCCGCCCGCCTCCAACGCTCCCTGATGTCCCGCTGTATCAATTCCTTTTGCCAAGCCGCTGACCACTGCCACACCGTTTTCTGCGGCCCTCCTGCCAATGGTCTTCGCTACGGTTTTGCCATATTGCGTGCATTTTCTGCTGCCCACGACGGCAATACACCTATTTTTCAGCAGCTCAAGATCCCCCTCAAAATATAATACACCCAGATCGGGCACGAAGTCCCTCAAAATCTGCGGAAATTTGTCGTCATCTTTTAAAAGTTTTCCTTTCACAATAGTTTCTCCCTATACTGCAGCGCTTCTGCCAGATGGCTGCTCTGAATGTCACCGCCGCCATCCAGGTCAGCGACGGTTCTTGCCAGCTTCCTGATTTTCAGAACGGTTCTCGGGTTTAGCTGAAATCTGCGGTATGCCTGTTCCAACATCCGTTTTGCATCTTGATTGAGAAAGGCGAATTCCTCAATTAGATGATCGTCCAGCTGATGGTTCAGTGTAATATTTCTATCTATGTAGCGCCTGTATTGAATTTCCCTCGCAAATTCAATTTTTCCCTTCATCTCTTCCGATGATTCTGAAGTCCGAGAATTGAGGTCACTGTAATCTACCGGTAAAAGTTTGATGTGCATATCAATTCGATCCATAATTGGACCTGTCAGGCGAGACTGATAGTTGATAATTTCTGCCGGGCGACACACACACTCGTGAACAGCATCGCCATAATAGCCGCATTTGCATGGGTTTGTTGCCGCGACAAGCATGAAATCCGCGGGATATACGTAGGATTCTCCTTTTCTAACGAGAGAAATCTTTTTCTTCTCTAATGGGATGCGCAAAGTATCGATGATATTCTTGTCAAATTCTCCGATTTCATCCAAAAACAGCACACCTTTATCAGCCAGTGTGATTTCTCCCGGTCTCGGAATGGGACCCCCGCCCAGAAGTCCTGCCGCTGTAATCTTGTGATGAGGCTGCCTGAAGGGACGCCGGCAGATATAGGGCTGTCCTTCATTGAGCAGACCAGCTACTGAATAGATCATCGTCGTTTCTATAATCTCGTCGCGGCTCATCTTTGGCATGATGGACGGAATTCTCTCTGAGATCATCGTTTTTCCCGTAGAAGGACTGCCCACCATCAATATGCCATGGCCCCCTGCTACAGCTACCGTAATTGCTCTTTTTACGTTATCCTGTCCTTTGACGTCAGCAAAATCCAACATTTCTTCTGCCTCCGTAATGACATTTGCATGCAAAGGATCATGATCATAAGACGCTATTTCACATTTTAAATTAAAGTGATCGATGACCTCTGTGATGGATTCTACTGGTAGAAGACGAATTCCGCTCACTAGCGCCGCTTCATCCCTATTGGCTGCGGGTAAGATGACATTCTTCAGTCCCTGTTTTCTCAGAGCCATGACCATTGGAAGGATGCCATCACACGATTTTACACAACCGTCCAAGGACAGTTCTCCGATAAAGCCGTAGTCCGCCAGATCGCGTTCAAAAACCTGTTTCGAAGATGCCAGGATGCCCATCATCATTGCCAGATCAAAATGACTCCCTCGTTTGTGCATCCCGGCAGGTGACATGTTAATCGTAATCCTGCCCATCGGATACTGCAGTCCGGAATTACAGATGGCAGCACGAATTCTCTCTCTGGCTTCTTTTACGGTCCTATCACCTAGTCCGACGATATTCATGACAGGCATCCCTTTACTGATGTCCGTTTCAACAGTAATAGGCACTGCATCGATACCGTGTACCGCTGCCGAAATCGTTTTTGATAACATTCTGTGCTCCTCTCAAAATGCATTTTTAATTTGATTAAACAAAATTTCTATCACCTGAAAGCTGATAAAACTGTCGTTTCTTTTGTGGGATTTGAGATAACATGTGGCGGCATTTCTTATGTGTCTCTGTTTTTCAGGTGTTACCGATTCTGCCGGCATACCAAATTTTGCAGACTGCCTGGTCTTCACTTCTACAAAGATCAGTTCGTCGCATTTCTCTGCAATGATATCGATTTCGCCCATTTTACATCGGTACTTTCGTTCCAATATCTTACAGCCTTGCATGGTCAGAATTTTAACAGCAAAGTCTTCTCCAGCATCCCCGATTGGTTTTCTATCATACATCTTCTTCCGCTTCTCCATTTGTAAATTATTTCTATTTTTATATATAATTTACTACATTTTACATTATATGTCAATACTTTGACGGCAAAAAAACAGGAATCACCAAAAGTGACTCCTGCCCGGGGTCTGCTTTACATATTAAAGGACAAATTGCTCTATCGCTTTTGCTACGCCGTCATGATCGTTGGTATCCGTAACATAATCTGCTAAGGATTTCATTTCTTCTGATGCGTTGCCGACAACCACACCGATTTTGGCCAGTTTGATCATCTCTATGTCATTTGGGCTGTCTCCGCAGGCCATCAGCTCATCAGGCTTCACACCCAGTCTTCTCATGAGAAAGCGTAAAGCTTCTGCCTTGCTGGTATTAGCTCCGCCGATTTCAAAATTGTGCTGAAAGGATGAAGTCAGAGTGATATCCTCTATTTTTTCTAGAATCCTCTGCCATTTTTCTTTGTCTTCTATGTGCTCAAAATTGATACTGATATTCTCGATCCGATGCTTATTTTCAATCATGTAGTCGCAGATATGCGGAATCGGGTTGCGGGTGCTTTTGATGTATTCTGCATCGCGGTAAGTGGAACCATTGGCGACTACATCGTCATATTCTGCTTTGTCGATAAAGGCTTTACCGCCGACAAAGGTTTCAATGGAAAAGCGGGTGTCCTGCAGCACTCTTACGACTTCCTCAACGGCATGAGAGGCAAGATAGTTTTCATAGATGGTCTTCATCGTGGCCAATTCTGTTACATGGGCGCCATTGGATGTCACAATATATTCCAATCCCTCGATGCTAAAAAGCTGCTTGGGCAGCGACTGGAAGGTACGCCCTGTAGAAACGACAATGTGCACGCCGTCTTCCATCGCTTTTTTAAACGCAGCTATGGTCCTCCCCGATATTTCCTTTTGATTGTTGAGCGTGGTTCCATCAAGATCCAGAGCCACCATTTTTATCTTCTTATCTTTCATTTCCATCCCTCAATGCTAAAAACTCCGTATTATAAATTCTGACTTTCTTCATGGTACAGCCATCGTCATGGCCTGGATAAATCATGATGTCATTTTCCCATAGGTCGACCACATCGCATATGGAACGTTTCATATCGGCTTCTGAACCACCTGCCAGATCTGTCCTGCCCAAATCCGTATCAAAGATGGTGTCTCCTGTAAAGCACACCCTGCTCTTTGCTCCCATAATACAAATACTGCCTCTGGTATGTCCCGGTGTATGCAGGACTTCAAGGACTTCATCATCCAGTGCAAAAGTATCCCCCGCTTTTATACGCTGGTCCACTACACCTTTATATCCAAAAGCGTCCTCCTCGTGCATGAAGATTGGACACTCCAAAACATCTCGCACGGCCTCTGCTGCGCCCACATGATCGTGATGAAGATGGGTCAAAATAATGCCCTTTGGTGTCAGCTGATTTTCTTTCACAAAATTGATGAACTTCTTTGGTTGATACCCTGGATCTATGATATAGCAGTTTCCGCCTGTCTGTCCATAGAGCACATAACCGTTACTCTGAAGGCTTCCGCCTATAAATCTCTTAATTTTCAAAAAATCCCTCCCTTGCAGCAACGTATTGCAGCGCAATACTCCTACGCTTGATTCTGGAACCATTATACCGTGTGCATTCCTCTGAAAATACAATCGCGGCACACGATTCAATGAACGCTTCCTTACAGCAACGCTGTAGGATCGTTTGCGTTCATTATACCATGACTATACCTTTGAAAACACAGTCGAAAGTCATGATTCAATGGTTCCTACCTTGCGACAACGTCGTAAGATTATGGAACCATTATACCAAATTCCAAAACCTCTTGCAAATTCAAATGTTTTGAATTAGAATAGGGTAAGTGCTTATACAAAATTTTGAAATTGTAAAGAGGGTAAAAAGATGAACGTTGCTATTGTTGGCGCCGGCAAGCTGGGCTTTAAAGTCGCAGAAGCCTTGCTGGGCGGAGATTATGCGATTACAATGATCGACAAAAATGAGGACGTGCTGCATAAGCTGTCACAGCATCTGGACGTCATGACAATCAATGCAGATGCAAAAGATATTGCAGTTCTCAAGAACATCAATATCAATACATTTCACTATCTGCTGGCAGTAACGGATAATGACGAAACCAACATCGTAATTTCTGCTTTTGCAAAAAAACTGGGATGCAGGCATGTCATCGCCAGAGTCAGAGAACCGGAATATATGAATCAATTTGATTTCATAAAAGAAACCATGCACATTGATTCGATTATCAATCCGGATCTGGCTATCACTGTTGAAATTTATAAATATCTAGCGGAAAAATACACATTGAGTAATGGAATCTTTACCAGTGGAAAAATCTCCCTGATCGAGTTTCCCTCAAAACGATTTTCCAAGCTGGTGGGCCGCAGTATTCCCGAAGTCGGAGAATACCTGCCAAATATGTTGATTGCGGCTATCTCAAGAAACGGAAAAGTCATCATTCCTCATGGCAACGACCATATACAGAATGGGGACTTTCTCTACGTTGTGGGCGAAAAAGACCAGATCATCAGCTTGAATAAAAAAGTACATGAAAAAGGACGTTATACGAACCTCCAGAAGGTCATGATCATAGGCGGCGGAAAAACTGGATTTTACCTGGCAGAAAAGCTTTCGGAATTTGGAGCTGCCGTAAAATTAGTAGAAAAGAACAAAGAACGCTGTCGTTATCTATCCACCCATTTAAATAATGTCATGGTCCTCCACAGTGATGGAACCGACATCTCCCTGTTGGAAGAAGAAAATATGAACGAGATGGACGCCTTCGTAACCGCCACTGGTTATGACGAAGAGAATCTGCTTTTGGCCTTGACTGCCAAGCAGCATGGAATTGCCGACGTCATCTCCAAGGTCAGCCACGAGAGTTACAAAGGCCTCATCGAGCGCATGGGGGTGGATGTCGTACTGAATCCCCTCGACATTACAGCAAGCAATATTCTGAGATTTATTCAGGGGTCGAAAAAAATCATTTCTTCCCTGTTGATTCAGGGACAAGCCGAAATCATGGAAATCATCGCACACTCTCATATGACCATGATCGGCGTTCCGCTCGCAGAGCTGGAACTTCCTGACGGCGTATTGATTGCAGCTATCCACAGAGGAAAAGACGTCATTATTCCGACTGGAACCACAAAGATAGAACTGCACGATAAAGTCATCATCCTCAGCCTGCTGAGTGAAATCGGTGACTTAGAAAAACTATTAAAGAACAAAAACTAGGAGTTTAAAATGACAGTAAACTTTAATGGTGTCATAAGGATGCTGGGAATTTTGTTTTTGGTACTGGGCCTCTGCCTGATACCTTCCCTTATCGTAGCCTTGGTCTATCACGAAATGCTGGCATTTCGGTGTTTTGTGTTTACAATCATACCTTGCTTTGCCATAGGGTTCATATTAATAAAGTTATTCCGCCCTTCTCTGATCAAACTAAAGGCCAGAGATGGGTTTCTTATTGTATCATTGTGCTGGCTGGTAGCCTCTTTGATCGGCGCATTTCCACTCTGGTTTTCTGGAGCGATTCCAAGTTATATTGATGCTTTTTTTGAAACCTGTTCCGGATTTTCGACCACGGGCTCTTCCATCCTCACCGATATTGAATCACTGCCCAGGTCCATGCTGTTCTGGCGATCCTTCACCCATTGGCTGGGCGGTATGGGTATCATCGTTTTCGCCATGGCTCTGCTGCCGTCTATCGGTGTCGGCGGTCAGCTCATTGCAAGTGCAGAAACACCGGGACCGACCTTGGACAAAATTGCTCCCCGCTTTTCCGATACAGCCAGGCGGCTATATTTGGTATATTTATTTTTTACCATACTTGAGACATTGCTCCTGCTGCTAGGCGGCATGAATTTCTACGATTCCCTGGTCCACACCTTTGGTACAGTTGGAACCGGCGGCTTTTCATCCTATGGAAACAGCATCGCCCACTTCGACAGCCCCTACCTGCAATGGGTAATCACGATCTTCATGATTCTCTGCGGCATCAATTTCAATCTTTACTTTGTATTGGCAAGAAGAGGGTTCAAATCCATGATGAGGGATTCTGAGCTAAAACTATATCTGTTGATCATACTCGCAGTATCTGCTCTGATTACCGTCAATCTCTTTGTCACAGGCGTCTACGATGATGTGGAAGAAGGGATTCGCACCTCCACTTTTCAGGTGGCTTCCATTATCACAACTACAGGTTATGCCACCGCCGATTACGATATTTGGCCTACCTTCAGCAAGATGCTGATCTTCCTGTTGATGCTGGTGGGCGCATGTTCTTCTTCTACAGGCGGAGGCGTAAAAGTAATCAGAATTCTAATCTCCTTAAAGCTGATTCGAAGAGGTGTCTCCCTGAAACTGCACCCAAGACGAGTGGTGACCGTGACACTGGGCGGAAAAGAAGTGCCTCAGGAGGTTTCAACAAATATCGCAAATTTTGTTTTTTTCTATATATTTGTGGTGTTTGCAGGTTCTTTCATTATTTCCTTTAACGGATTTGATCTGATGACGACCATTTCGTCCGTCATCACTTGTCTGGGAAATATCGGACCTGGATTCTCACTCATTGGGCCCGTCATGAACTTCAGCGAATTTTCCGGTTTCTCAAAACTGATCTTATCGTTGTTGATGATTGCAGGCAGGCTGGAACTATTCACATTTTTCATGTTGTTCTCGCCCCATTACTGGAACTCCAATAAATCATAAGGAATAGGAAAATGACATATAATCATCGAGTTATTTTAAGAACCATATCAGTCATCATGCTATTTGAGGGGTGCGCTATGCTGGTGCCCCTGGTTTGTGCTGTCTATTACAAGGAACTGGGTGCAGCATCGGCTTTTTTCTTCACTGCCATATGCTGTATCTGTTTCGGTATGACCGTATTTAAGCACCTGCGATACTATACGCTGAAAATCAAAACCCGCGAAGGCTACTTTGTCACTTTTATCTGCTGGTTTCTGGTCTGCCTGGTAGGCACTCTGCCCTATGCTTTATCAGAATGCGGTTATTCTTACATTGACTGTATTTTTGAATCCGTGTCTGGCTGGACCACTACTGGTGCCTTTGTCATCAATATCGACGATATGCCCCGCTCTCTGGTTCTGTGGAAGGCTATTACCAACTGGCTGGGCGGCATGGGACTGCTTCTTCTGACCATTTCTTTCTTTCCAATATTGGGCGTACAAGGACAGAAAATGGCGGCAGCTGAAGTTCCCGGCCCTGATCTGGAGAAAATGTCTGCCAGGATCAGCGATACTGCAAAACTGTCCTACAGAATCTACATCGCAATGACGATATTGGAATTATGCCTGCTGCTGCCCAGCGGTCTGACACCTTTCGAAGCCGTCATCAATACGATGTCGACCATCAGTACAGCGGGACTATATAATCTGAATAACGATGTAGTGATCAACTTTACACCTTACGTAAAAGCTGTGTTCACCTTTTTTTCCATTGCAGGATCCATAAACTTCATGATGTATTTCTTTATTTCCGTAGGTAAATGGAGACGAGTCGTTAAAAATGTAGAGCTTCGGACTTATCTGGGGCTCTTAGCCGGCGGTTCGTTCATCATGGCCATCGTGCTGACTGCAACCGGCACATACCATTCCTTTTTCAAGGCCCTTGGTGACGCTCTCGTTCAGGCGGTGGCCTTTGGCTCCACTTCAGGTTTTGAAATAGCAGATATCAATGTATGGCCAACAGCCTGCAAGATCGTGTTGCTCGTCCTGCTCCTGATCGGCGGCTGCGGCAATTCTACCAGCGGCTCCATCAAAGTCATACGATTTGTCGTATACTTCAAATTGATTATGAGGGGAATCTACAAAAGAATTCATCCCCATGCAATCAAGCCTGTCATGATACAGAAAAAACCGGTCAGTGCAGAAAGTGCGTCTTCTATCACAGTATTTCTGATGTTATTTTTCTCCATATATGTTGTCTCCTCCTTAGTGCTGTCGCTGGAGAATCAGGATATGGAAACGACACTGGCGGCTTCGCTGGCGGCGATTACGAATAATGGCACCGGCTTTGGCAATATAGCGGGAGGGAATTTCGGTATCTTCTCCTGGTTCGGCAAACTCTTTTCTTCTGCTTTAATGCTGGCAGGAAGATTAGAACTTTACGCGATCATTCTTCTCTTCTCCAGATCCTTCTGGAATTCTGACAGAGCAAGATCTTAGTCAATGATCGGAAATCAACGCATAATTAAAATCCTCCTGTAAAACATATTAAAACAGGAGGATTTTTTTATGACCGTAAAAGAACTTATGACGACCAGCGTATGCTTTCTAAAACCCGACGCAGCTATTTCTGATGCAGCTGCTTTGATGAAAAAAAATAACATCGGAGTCGTGCCAATCTGCGATAACAGAGGCTGTCTCCTTGGACTAGTGACCGATCGGGATATTTTGATGCGCACATCGACTGCAGATGCAGACAGCGTCAAGCTTACAAAAATCTCAGATATCATGACGACGAATCTTGTGACCGTCTCTCCAGAAATGAACGTCCACGATGCCGCTTGTCTCTTTTCGAAAAAAAAAGTCCATCGTCTTCCCGTGTTGGAAAACGACAGACTGGTCGGTATGCTCTCATTGACTGATCTGGCCAAAAAGAAAATATTCTTAGCTGAGGTCGGCGATATCATGGGCTCCATTGCATCCAAAAAATAAAGTCCCAAAAAGAGTGAAGAGCCGGAAAACATTTCCGGCTAATCTCTCATCTCCATACCCCTATTGATTTTAGTTTCCCCTGTTAATCATGACGATTGCCCCGATTATGGCAATAATCAAAAGAAAGAATGCAATTAAAGACACTGTAATAGTTCTTGTAATCATCTCTACCCCTTTTCTAGTTCGTATACTATAGCTTCCCCTTTTGTATCTACATGATATTACTAATACTAGACAGGGTCAATACCCTTAGGGCAAAATTAAGAATTCTTAAGAATTGTATTCCAGTCTATTTCACTGACAATGGAAAAAAATTCACAAATCCATCACGTAATATAGTTAAATACTTATTGCTTTGTTGTTTGAGATGTTTTAATATATCTGTAGAAAGGAATGATGCAATATGACACAAAGAAGTAAAAACAAAAGTAATTTTAAGAAAGGGTCAGTAGAAATGCTGTTGCTTCATCTGCTGAAAACAGAAGGGGACTGTTACGGCTATCAGCTTTCACAGCTGATCAATCAGCGATCAAACGGCGTTTTGGTGATTCCAGAAGGGTCCATGTACCCGACCTTGTACAAGCTTATTGACAACAGCTTCATCACCGATTACAAAAAAACCGTAGGTAAGAGAATGACACGCGTATACTATCATCTCGAGGAAGCCGGTGAAAAGCGTTTAGAGGAGTTAGTAGAGGACTATCTTGAAGTTACAGAAGCAATCCATAAAATTATGGATTTCCCATTAGAGGAAGAAAAATAATTTACATGATAAAGGACTGCCGATTGGCAGTCCTTTGTAGTATCCTATTCTTTTACCATGGCAAAATCAATCTGTCTCTCTTGCGGGCTGGCACCCAGCACTACGATCTTCACCCTGTCACCCAAAGCATAGATTTTTCGTGTCTGCCTGCCGATAACCCGATATTTTCCTTCTTCGTAATCATAGAAATCATCTTTCAGGCTGTCCAATCTGACCATGCCTTCTATGGTATCCGGCAGCTGTACATAAATGCCGAAGTTCGTCACGCCGCTGATAATGCCTTCATAGATTTCTCCCACTTTGCTTTGCATATACTGCGCCTTTTTCATCTTTTCCACTTCCCGCTCCATCTCCTGAGCCGTCCGCTCTGTCAGAGATGCGGTATCTGCTGCAATTTCTGCATCCTTTCTGAACTTCTTAAGAAGCTTTTCTGTCGCTTCGCCATTGATAGATGCTTTGATAATCCGATGAATCATCAGGTCGGGATAACGCCTGATCGGTGAAGTAAAATGACAGTAATAGGTAAATGCCAGACCAAAATGGCCTGCACACTCCGTGCTATAAAAGGCCTTTTTCATCGACCTGAGTATCACTGTGCTGACAATATTCTCATAAGGTTTCCCTTCTACCTGCTGCAAGATTTCATTGAGCAGGCGGGGATGGATGTTCTCAGGATTTCCTGCAAGATGGATTCCGAATCCGGCCAGAAACGCCTTTAACTCAACAATTTTCTCTGTGTCAGGTTTCTCGTGGACGCGGTAGACAAATGGATATTCCATCCAGTAAAAGTGCTCCGCGACCGTCTGATTGGCCGCCAACATGAATTCCTCGATGAGCCTGTTCGCTGTGCGCCGTTCTTCAATGCCGATTTCTATCGGGATTTCATCGCTGTCTAAGAGAATTTCCGCCTCATCAAAATCAAAATCGAGACTTCCCTTCTTTTTTCTCTTCTCCCTGAGAATCTCTGCTAATTTTTCCATCAGGAGCAGATCCTCGTAAATGGAAGCGTATTTCTCAATCAGTTCTCGGTCTTCTTTTTCTAAAATATCAGAAACGTCATCATAAACCATTCTCGCTTTTGAGTTTATAATGCTCTCAAAAATCTCATGATTGACGACTATTCCATCTTTGTCAATTTCCATTTCACAGGTCAGAGTCAGCCTGTCAACCTGCGGATTCAGACTGCAGATTCCATTGGACAGTACCTTGGGCAGCATAGGAACCACTCTGGAGATCAGATAAACGCTGTTACCGCGTTTGAGAGCTTCTCTGTCCAAATACCCGTCCGCTTTCACGTAATGGCTGACATCAGCAATATGGACGCCCAGCAGGAAGTTGCCATTGTGCAGCTTTTCCACTGATATGCCGTCATCTAAGTCCTTGGCCGAGGCGCCGTCTATCGTAATAATTTTCCTATCTCTCAAATCCCTGCGTTTTGCAATCTCTTCCCTTGTGATGGTCTCCTTGGACCTGGCCTTCGCTTCTGCATTGACCCTGCTTGGAAAAGTCTCGAAGAGGCCGTGGGCGCGAATCAAAGATTTGATTTCTCCACCGCTTTCTCCAAGCCGTGAAATAACTTCGGTAATTTTGCCTTCGGCACTGACATTTTTTTCTGGATACTTGGTAATCTTTGCAACTACCTTGTCACCGTTCTGGGCATTTCTGAAATCTGATTTTCTCACAAATACATCATCTGTATTTCTCTTGTCGTCAGGAACCACGAAACCAAATCTCTTATTTCTTTGAAATGTTCCCACTACTTCCGTGTTTGCTCTTTCAATTACCTTGTCGATGATACCTTCCTTATTTCTCACCCACAGGTGTTTTGGCAGCAGATCAACTTCTACGGTATCGCCATGCATAGCGCCTGCTAAGTTGCTCTTTGCAATAAATATGTCTCCCCCTTCTTCCTGCCTTACAAAGCCGAAACCTGCCTTGTTCTTGTCCAATACGCCAATTGCTTTTTCATTTTTTATCTTTATTTTTTTCTTTCTCATATGTCTATTGTAAACTAAAATGGCCAGATTTACCACAAGAATTAATAGATGAAAAAACGCAGACAAGATTTGTCTGCGCTTTGCGCCGTCTTCGCACTTGAGACGGACCCATGAAATTATTACTATAAGGTTGACCTGGTTCCATTATCTGCAGTATTCTTGCTGACGTCACCATCGTTATTGACATTATTCTTGACGTTGTTGTTATTTTTGTTGTTATCAACGCCGTCTTTGATGTCATCAGCAGCATCACGGGCACCGTTTTCGATGTCGTCGCCAAGATCCTTAGCACCATTTTTCACATCATCTGCGCCGTCTTTGATATCCTGGCCGGCGCTATTCTGTTTGTCATCCGGAATACCGTCAGTGTTGGCATCTTTGCTTCCGCAGCTTGTGAACACTAAAACTGTCACTAGTAATAAAGCCATTAGAAAAAATCTGGTCTTTTTCATTTTTAAGCTCCTTTCTTTTTTCTAATGTTATTATCTAATTCTGCGCAAAAAATATGAAAGGTATTAATAGGAATTTTTAATTTAGTAATGTTTTTTTACAAAAATTAATTCGATTAGGATTGATGGTTAAGACCTCGTCATCCATTAAATTCAGCAGTTCTTCTGCATTGTGTTCCATCTTATATGTCATTTCTTCGCCATAGAGGGGAATGACTTGATAGAAATTCACTTCGCTGCCGTCAGGCATGGCACAGACATTGGCAGTTTCTTCAAAGTCTGCCGGATTGATCAACATGCATCCGGTAAGTTTGGTGCTCTCGTCAAAATACGCCCCGTTATCAACCGTATGGCCCCATCCGAGCCAGGTATCTTCGGATATCGGCAGACGTGCCAAAACTTTCAGCATTCTGATGGGCCAATACCATCTTTCTTCGTCACTTTGTAAGTTCCAATCCGGCGGAAGACAGATAGCCAATTCCGCCCGCTCCAACTTGTATTCAGCCAATTCTTCCGGTACATTCATCAGATGAGCGCCCATTCCCATGGTCACTAAAACATGATAATTCCGTTCTTCTGACGGCGGTATCATGCAGATATCCACATGGATATCCGGAGAAATGATTTCGTGAAATACACTGTCGTAATCTCCAAAATTTTTTGTAATATGTTCTTCTATCGCATCTATCTCTTCTTCTGTATACATTTCTGGATCATATTCATCCTGTTTGATTCCCTGTTCGCGAAGCATTTCTTCTTTTGACATATTCAGAAAGTATTGCGCGTCTTCATCTCCCGGTGCTAATTCCAAACTGCGCTGAAAAGCCTCGGCAGCTTCTTCATATCGATTGGCGAAATAACAGGCATAACCCAGTCTGAAATACCAGAGAGGGTCCTCCTCTCCGAGGTCACTTACCATGTTCAGAAGCTGAATCGCTTTATCGTAATCACCGGTCTCTCCACGGTTGTTATATGCTCTGGCCAGATGACAGATGGTATCATAGTCATGCTCTTCCATATTTTCAATGGTATCGATAATTTTCTGGTACGCATCTTCTTCATGCCATAGGTTTAGTTGTTCTAATAGTTTTTGTTTCATTATCATTCCTCCGGGTGCTGTATATTTTAAGGTCTCCTTTATGTAAGTTCAGTCCCACCAAAAATACCAAATTGTAGATTTTGTCAGACAGTCTGCCAGCTCACCAATCGTGCAGTCGTCTCCGCACTGCTCCACCCTGTCTGGACAAAATGCATACTGTTCCAAGGCAAGTTTCTGCGCCGCTTCCTTCTCTACTGATTCCTCAAGGTAAAATTCCAGTTGATCGTGGCTGATTGCCGCCGGTATCGCTCCATAGGCTTCATACCAATACTTTGCTACAGCCATCAGTTCCAATGTATCCGGGCATTCATTCCACCCTCCAAAAGGCAGATAGGCGAATATCTCCCATGGATGATTCACAGGGATACAGGCTAGAATAACTGGCTCCGTCAATCTCGTCTCGTAGTTCCAATACGAAAGAAATTGATTCAGGGGCTCGCCGCCAGAAGACTCTCCCATGATTTCTTCTTCCCAATCAAAGCCGTCTTCCTCAGCCGCTTCTTTCCTCTCGTTGATCATGCCATCAACACACTGGCCGCCATCGGGCAGAGCGAAATCAAGCATCCTTTTTCGGTAGGCTTCAATGGCATCATGATGAATCAGATCTTCTTCCCCGAGCTCATTCTCTGAATCACTGTTCATCAACAGACACTCCCATAAAGTCTCGTCAGGTGTAATCAAAATCGGAAAAAAGCCTTCTTTTCGCCCCTCTTCCAGCTTCTGAAGATAGTTCTCCTTGATCTCATCATCATCTGGCATCGGTGCAATCACCTCACAATAACAGTCGAGATAGTCCATAAATTGTTGTATCAATTGTTTTTCCATGATATTCCTCCTCTCCCTGATCCAAAGTCGTAAGATTGTGAAACTATTATACTAGATTTATCTTCAACTTACAATCGGTTGTTACTTCCATCTTTGCCAATAAAAGAACCGCCCTTTGCCCTAGGACGGCTCTCTGTAACAATTATTTAATATTTGCGGGTACTGGTTTCTTTGCCGCCTCATGTTTTGATAGAAACTTGACAAAAGGCAGCATGCCGATGATACATCCTGCAATGGCCGGCAAAATCCAGCCGATGCCAAGATCAAAGAACGGCAGCCTGGCTGCGAAGGCTCCCAATGAGCCTGTATCAATCCCTGCTGTCTTCAGTCCGTCGAAAATTCCGATGATAAATGCGAAGAGCATTCCAAGTGCATAAGCCTCATGCTTTTGACCGATGATTTTTTTTGCAAACGATAGAAGTACCAGAGTAATCGCTGGCGGATATACCATGACCAGGGCCGGCAGCGTAAAGGTGATCATCGTAGTCAGTCCAACGTTAGAAATTGCAAAGCTGAAAACACAGACACCTGTCAAAATCGCCTTATAAGAAATTCGTGGGAATATCTCGTGAAAGTAATCAGAAAACGATGTGGCCAGGCCGATGGAAGTGGTCAGGCAAGCCAACATGACAGCCAGCCCCAAAACCGCATTACCGCCAACACCTAGAAGTCTATAGACCACCGAAGCCAAAACCTGTCCTCCGTTGCCATAGACAGTCTCCTCCATAGAGGTCTGAGCTCCTACAAAGCCCAAGGCCAGATAGACGACGCCCAGGCCGATTCCTGCCAAAACACCGGCCATCAAAGTGTAACGCACGATACTCTTCGACTGGGTAACACCCATATCCCTGATGGCGCTAATAACCACGATGGCGAAAGCCAGGGCAGCCAGCCCGTCTAAAGCGAGATATCCTTCCACCATGCCTTTGAAGAACGGCATTTCGGCGTATTCTCCCTTCGGTGAACCGATTTCTCCCACCGGATTGATGACACTTACTACAAAGATAACTGCAATCGAAATGAGCAAAACCGGCGTCAGCACTTTGCCCACGATGTCTACAATCCGGCTGGGATTCAGACATAAAATATAGGTAATGCCAAAAAATAACGCCGTAAAAATAACCGATGGAACAATGCCCTTATCCTCCCCTAAGAACGGAATTGCCGCGATTTCATAAGATACGGTTCCTGTCCGCGGCAAAGCAAACAGCGGGCCGATCAAAAGGTAGATGGTCATCCCTACAAATACAGAAAATCTGGGTCCTACCAAACCTGCCAAATCATCAAGCTTCGTTCCCACCAGCACGATAGCCGCGATGCCCAGTATGGACAGCCCTGCATCTGTGACTACAAATCCCAGCGTCCCCTGAAAGAAATTTTCTCCGCCCAGATATCCAAGCATCGGCGGAAAAATCATATTCCCCGCACCAAAAAACATGGCAAACAGCATTAAAGATATCGAAATAATCTTTCCTGCGCCTAACTTCTCTTGATTCAATTTTTCCCTCTCCTTTTCTCTGCACCCTGATAATACAGGGCACATAAAAATACGCAGATGTCTTAACATTCTGCGTATTTATCCTTCTAATTATTCAGCATCTTCAGCAGGTTCTTCAGAAACAGTTTCATCTGCTGCGTCTAAAGTTTCTTTGATGCTCAGGCTGATTCTCTTTCTCTCTCTATCGATTTCCAGAATCTTGGCCGCTACTTCCTGGCCGATGGAAAGTTCGTCAGCGATGTTGGTCACTCTCTTGTGAGCAACTTCAGAAATGTGGACAAGTCCGTCTAAGCCTGGCTCAAGTTCAACGAATGCACCGTATTCCTTGATCTGAACAACTTTTCCACTTACAACCTGTCCAACTTCGTACTTTTCGTCGATGACGGACCATGGTTCCGGAATTGTCTGTTTCAGACCCAGTGAAATCTTGCCTTTTTCTTCGTTCATAGAAAGGATTTTGACCTTTACAGTATCTCCAATCTGAAGAACTTCCTGAGGATGTTTCAGCTTACCCCATGAAATCTCAGAGATATGTAACAGTCCGTCGATTCCGCCAAGATCAACAAAAGCGCCGTAATCTGTGAATCTCATTACTGTACCCTCTACGATGTCATCCACGTGAAGGCCTTCCCAGATTGCAGCAATCTTCTTCTGCTTTTCTTCGTTAAGAACGAGTTTGTGTGAGAATACAGCTCTTCCCCTCTTCTGGTCAACTCTGGTAACTTTGACGTCCAAAGTCTGTCCCATAAATTCGTCAGCGTTTTCTACAAACTTATCTGACAGCTGTGACAGAGGAATAAAGCCAGTGACTTCCTTATAAGCTGCAATAACGCCGCCATTTACCTGCTTGACAACTTTTACAGTTATGATCGTTTTATTTTCAAGAGCTTCATTAATTTCATTCCAATGCTCATTAATTTCTAGCTTTTTCTTTGAAAGTAAGATTCCACCATCTCCGTCATCAGTCTTGATAACCTTTGCCTGGATCTCATCGCCCTCTTTAAATAAATCAGTCAGCTTCTGTCCTTCCTCTAAAGTAATTTCTTCCACAGGAAGAATTCCGTCCTTTTTGCAACCCATATTTACGATGACTTCTCTGTCAGTTACTTGATGTACTTTACCGTCAACGATTTCGCCAGTGCGAGGTAGTCTTAAAGACGCGTCGATTTCATCCATGAAATCTTCCATTGAATTTTTTTCGTTAGTGATCATTTCACTCATGTTAGCAATAACCTCCTTAATTACGCATTCAGGTGTTGAAGCACCTGCTGCAACTCCTATTTTATTACATTTTCGCAATTGTTTCAATGGTAAATCTTTAATATTTTCAATAAAAAAGGAATTATTGCAGTTTTTTTTGGAAATTTCGTACAATTTCCTCGTATTGGAACTATTTTTCCCACCGACGATGACCATCGCATCGGTTATTTCTGACAGTGCTTCGCAGGACTGCTGGCGTTCTTTTGTCGCATTGCAGATGGTATTGTTGATTTCTACCCCGAGATTTTTCGATTGAACGACAGGAATGATTTCATCCAGCAGTTCTTTTTTTATGGTAGTCTGGCAGACGAGAAAAAGATGCTCTCCCTTGATAGCAGCTGCCTCTTCAATTGAATTGACAATCAGCGCCGTATTCTCACACCAGCCGTTAATGCCCGTCACTTCCGGGTGATCCTTGTCGCCGATGATCACAATTCGTTTCCCCTGCCTGTATGCTTCGTATACCAGCTGATGAATGCGGTTGACAAAGGGGCAGGTTGCGTCGATGACTTCAAGACCTCTTTCCGCCGCGCGATCAAAAAAAGCTTTGGTCTCTCCGTGGGATCTGACGATGACGATATCTCCTTCTTCTGCCTCTTCTGGCTGATAGATGATACCAACCCCTTGATCCGCCAAATTGTCTATAACGAACTGATTGTGAATCAAAGGTCCACAGGTGTAGATTTTTTTTCCGTTATTGTTTCGAATCTGCTGTTCTGTTTTTTCAATAGCCTGTTTGACGCCAAAACAGAATCCCGAGTTCTCTGCCCTAATGATTTCTGCCATACTTTTCCTCTAAACTTTCTAAGAATTTTTTAAATGAAGCTTCCGACCCGTTGGAAGTCGGTTCATAGTATCGTGCCTTTTCGCTGTACAGGTTGTCCGGCAGATATTGCTGCTGCACATATCCTCCATAGGCGTGGGGATATTTGTAGTCGCTGCCCAATCCCATCTCCTTTGCTCCTTTGTAATGGGCATCTTTGAGATGATCTGGCACATCGTCGATTTTTCTTGTCCTGAGATCCTCCGACGCTTTTTGATAGGCCATGAAAGCTGCATTGGACTTCGGCGCTGACGCCAGGAGAATCACTGCCTGTGCCAGATTAATAGCTGCTTCCGGATACCCTACCATCAGTGCAGCTTGTACACAGGACGTAACGATAGAAATCGCCGATGGATAAGCCATGCCGATATCTTCACTGGCTATGACCAAGAGCCTTCTTCCCAACATCTGTATATCTGCTCCGCCATCAACGAGCCTGGCAAAATAGTGAATTGCAGCATCCGGGTCACTGCCCCGGATCGACTTCTGTAAAGCGGACAGCAGATTGTATCTGTCATCCCCCTTGTCATAAAATCCGATCTTCCGCTGCATCGCTTCGGCCACCATTTCTTTGGTCATAGTCTCTGACAGATCCAGGTTATCGATGATAAAACCGAGGGTATCCAAAGATACTCTGCCGTCGCCATTGGCCAGATTTGCCAGAATATCCAGCGCCTCTTCCTCGTACTTGATATGTAAGTTACCAAAGCCTTTCTCTGTATCGGTCAGTGCGCGGAGAAGCATTTTTTTGATGTGTCCATTGTCCAGCCGCTTAAACTCATAGATATTCCTTACCCTGCTGAGTACGGCATTATTGATAGCAAAATATGGATTTTCCGTCGTGCTGCCGATAAATTTGATGACTCCTTCTTCCAGTGCCTTCAGGAGTGAATCCTGCTGCAGCTTATTCCACCGATGAAACTCGTCAATATATACATAGGTCGTCCTGTTTTCTAAACCATAAAAACGCATCTTCGCGCTCTCTATCAGTTCCTTCAGTTCTTTTGTCCCCGTGGTCGATGCATTAATTTCCGTAAAACTGCTGTCCATCTCTTTGGCGATGATTCTGGCAAGGGTCGTCTTTCCCGTACCGGATGGTCCGAAAAAAATAGCTGAATCAAAGGTTTTATTCTTTATGGCATTATAGAGCAAAGATCCTTGATACATAAAATGTTCTTGTCCGACAAAATCTTCCAGATTATCTGGTCTCATCCGCGTTGATAGTGGTATCATGTATGGTCCTCTTTCTTGTTTCAGATTTTTTATTTAATCACGGTTATGAATACATCTGACACCTCTTTGGAATCTGTGTTCTTCAGTTTCTCTACTGCCTCGTCCTTGGTGCTTACAATGGGACTGATGACCTTGTATTTCCCGTCGATTTCCTTAATCTTCGTGTCAATACCCTCGTCCTCCAACTTGGAAACCAATTCTTCTGCCTTCGCCTCGGTACTGAAAAGACCGAACTGCAGAGCATAGCCCTTGTCCTCGTCATTTGGACGGTCGCTGTCCTCGTCTTTATTATCGTCCTCTTTGCTATCCTTCTGCGCCTGAGATGTGTTCTCAGACTCGTCCGCTGCGTTGGCGTCCTCATCGTCTGTGCCGTCATCGTCTCTATCGAGTACCGCTGTCAGTTTTGACGGGAGATCCAGCTTCAGAACTTCGGTATCATAACCCAGCAGCGGGGCAATAACGAAACGAGCTGTCAGATATCCGCAAATTACCGCTATCATCATTATACCAATAATGCCTAAGAATTTCATCCCAGAATTTTTTCTCTGGTTCCTGTACTTTCTAATTCTTCTTCTATTCACTTTGATGCCTCCAAAATTCTTTTATTTAAGCATATGCGCCAAAGAAAAAAGTAGACATCTTCCTTGAAAAAATTTTCAGCGATTCGCAGCATAAAAAAGCGCAGAGCCTGTTCACATAGCGAAACAGGCTCTGGTTAAAGAAATTGCAGTAAATATCTTTCTTTGTGATATTTTCATTTCACACCGCAGAGAAAAACCTCCTTTCTCAGTTTTTCCAAATGGCGAATCACCGCCCTGCCGCCAAATGTATTCTGTCTGACAAATGCAATCGCATCCTCCATGTACTCTTTACCGTCCTCGGTTCCCTTTTCTTTCAGATTTTCTAAGAGAGCCACAATTTTGTCATTTAATGCGATATCCTCTTTTTCTGGTATAAAGATGAGCTTTGCCTGATGCAGGTCTTTTTGCACGTAAACACTTTCGTCATTCACCACATATTCGTTGGGGAAAATGTAGTGTCGCTGTGCATCATCGATCCCCTCCAGCAGAGATAAGACAACACTCAATAGGTCTTCCGTCTCAATCTCTTTTAGGGTTGATAAATTACAGAAGCCTTCTGTCCGATAGCTGGCGATCACTTCCTCCTCCGTCTGAATGAAGGCTGCAGGTAGAAAAATCTTACAAGTCTCCAGTGTCAGCATATCCATAATGTAATTCTCCAGCTTATACTTTTGGTATTTCAGCTCCATATTTCCCGTCATTCAGCCACCTCCGCACTTGGAGCAAGGACTATATCCCTTCTTCTCCGCATCCTCTTTCTCAATTTCTATATAGTATTTATCAATCATTCGGCAGCCGGCAAGATGATAGACTTCCCCACTTACACGAAAACAGAATACGGGGCTTCCCACCTGTGCTGTCTTCGCCTGGCACAATCTGCAGGCAGAATATTTTCGTTTCGTATCCTGAGAGAGATATATCATCTGACAGTTTGATCTGACATAAGTACAATCTTTATGATGATACCGCTTCCCCCATTCAGGGAAGATATAGACGATATGGGGTTCTTTTTCCTCTTCAAAATCCCTTCTCTCAGAAGGCGCCTGTTTCTGCAATTTTCCACTGAAGGCTCTTGCTGTAATCCTTCCATGATAATCGACAGAGCTGAATAAACCCAGAGGATTTTTCTCTTTGAACTGCACATGAAAATCTAAGGAGATCAAGTCCTCAATGTCCTTCGATTTATAGAGATATCGATAAAAATCAGTCTGAAAGGCGTTGATCTTCTTGTTCTCCTGATAAATTCTATGCCTTAAGACTGCAGGTAATGCAGCGGGATTCTTTCGAAATGCGCTTTTTGTGCACTCCAGATGCATCTCATCAACTGCCGCAAAGTTCACGTTTTCGCAGGTGCCAACAATGGGAACCAGGGACATCAGCATGACGACAGCCATAATGAAGATCGGCACGACAATGACAGCCTCTACAATGTAACTGCCCCGTTTAGTATTCTTTGACCACAACATGTTCTACTCCATTTACCACCATTTGAAAGCGCAGGCCGGCGCTGAACTCTCTGAGCAGGAAGGTGCTGTAATACAGATATTTCATATTGATCTGTATCAGATCCATGATGCGCAAAAGACGGACTCTCTCATCCATCACATAAATCAAGAGGCTGAGATAATCTTCATAGGACTGTCCCTGATCTACTCCGGTATATATGTATCCATCACTTGTATTAGAGATAACTGAGTCCAAATCCACAGCCCAGGTGGCTTCGCTTTTCATGACCGGTACTTTGTGATGATTCACTAGCAGTTTGTAGTCATTGACACTCTCTGCCAAAGCCCAGGCTGCCAGCAGAGCTTTCTGTGTGGCAATCGCCGCAGGACCAGGGGTTAAAAGCTGGGCTGCTGCCAAAGCTGCCGCACGCTTCTTCGGCTCTTTATTCAGATAGACAAAATTGAGTCCCTCGCGCACTGCAATGATTTTATTTCTAATGGAATTGACGTTTGCCGTATCCGAAGTCTTTCCGCAGATGATATACTCAATTTCATTTTGAAAAAAGGTTTTTCCCAAATCTCTTCCATTGGACTGATCTTTGAAGTAAGCAAAGATGTATTGGTTTTCAAAGACTTCGTCACCGGCTTTTGTCATCACTTCACCAAAGGAGTCCGCGTTTTTCAGCATATCCGGAATTTTGCTTATGGTAATCCCCTTTGTCGATCCCGCAGACGGCAGATTCGACAAAACGGTTTTATTCCTGATCGCCGATGATACCGACTCTGACGCAGCTTCAATTTCTTTTGACGGCTTGATAAACTTTTCTGTCACCGCCAACTTTCCTGCTTTTATAATCTGCTTTTTTATCACATCTGCATTGGCGAGGGAATACGCATACAGGCTGGAAGATGCACCTTCGTAGTCTATGTATTTTTTCTCTTGAAAAGATTCTTTGGCATAGAAATTCAATTTTTCGTCGACATCAGATGGAAAACCATAAAAGCCAAAGATATTATAGCGTTTCTGTAAGTTCAAATCATATTCTGCCAGTATGGAATTCCCCCAGACACTTGCCAAAGCCTCTGCCGAACCATTGACTGCTATTTTCTTAGAAACGTCTATAAAAATGAAAATCATGGATACCAACGTCACGAAAAAAATCATCACAAAGACCGTAACTGATCCTTTTTTCCGCTTCGACACGATTCCCCTGCTCATTGCATCATTTCTCCTGCCCGAATGATATCTGCTTCGTTGATCATATAGATTTTACCATTTATTTGCTTGCTCATAATCATGCTGATGACGCCGCCTATCTCTGAAGAGGTTTCTTCTTTTTTATTTTTAATTTCAAAGACAGGTTCGCTATGCATTGCATCTCTCACCATCTGCCTGTGCAAATCCACTTGGACATTGAGGCAGGCGAAGTAGTAGACGATTAATAAGATCAAGCTCAAAATTGTCAAAATTAAAATCGGCAGAACCATTGCGGCTTCAACAATTTCATCACCTCGTTTATTCATCTCTCATCCATTGAGACCTTTAAAGGTGTTGTTGACAAATTCCGTGATCTCTGTTTTAAAAATCAGTCCCAATGCGACTGCGAGTGCAATCAATATGGCGACCTGGACCAGTTCCATCCCTTTTTTACTTTTTAACATTTCTCTTCCTCCCCTCTACATTTCCATGATAGCCGGTGCAGCCGTAATCATAATCAGTACCAAAAGCAAAAGCGCCAGGGGGAAAGTCAATTTTGTTTCTGCAATACGGCCCTTCTCTTCGGCAATTTTTTTTCTCTCCGTCCAGAGGATTTCACTTTCAGCTTCTAGCTTTTCCGACAAGTTTACACCTTTATACTGATTATCAGCTATAATATTTATAATTCTGGTAAATTCTTTGATTGAGAGTTTTCTCCCATAATCATCCAGTACCGTGACCAGACTATTGCCAGCCAGGTCTGCTTTTTTCTTAATTTCTACAATCGTTTCGGTAAAATACGTTTTTTCTTCTTTTCGTTTTTCATATCCTTGTGCAATACGCAGGAAAGCATCGTGAAAAATCAATCCGCTGTTCAGAAGAAGGAGCAGCTGATTATTGAATCCCGGTAGAGACTTCCGCACGATTTCAATCTGTCTTTTTTCTGCAATGCGTTTTTTCTGGATGCTGTCTCTATAAAGAAGCAGCATCATCAGTGGGAAAAGCAGAAAGGCGGTAAAGGAAGGCCTGGTCTTCTCTCTATACCAGTAAATGCGTGTTCCGTCTGCAAGACGATTGGGAAGACGGACATTCTCCGCACTGCTCAGCTCAACCTCGTTGGTCAGAGACTTAATTTGTGAAAGCAGCTCGTCCTCCTCGTCAGCCTGTTCTTTTTTGTGACTCTCAGATCCTGTTTTACCGGGAAGGGATAATATCAAGTTTTGCTCCGCCTGTAAATTTCCTCTGACAGCCTTTACTTTGATCGGCACAGACATCCCACTGTCAATATTCTCTCTGGCGATAGCCACTACCCGCCCCTTTTCATCAGTGATATAACTTCCTGATCTGCTGAAAAAGCTGGCTGTCTGTATGGCGGTAAGGATCAATACCGCTGTCAAAACCAGAACCGTCACTTTTTTCTTCTCCTTGCAGAACTTCAGAAATTCTTTGCCCTTTGTTTCCAATTCAGACCTCAATGTTCGTTATCCTTTCAATCATCCAATAGGCGAAAATAATAGCGCCGAGAGCCAGACTCATGAAAATTCTGCCCGCAGCCGTGGTGTACATGACCTCTAAATAATCAGGTGACATCATCTGCAGGAAAAGAATGATTGCCACTGGCATCATCGTGATAATTCGTCCCTCATACTTTTTCTGCGTGACCATGGTTTTTATTTCTCTTTCAATGTTTATTTTTTCGCCAATAATCGCTGCCGCTTTGTTCACCGCCACAACCAGATTTCCACCGGTCTCTCTGCATGCTCTGAAAACTTCTGTGAAATCCTCAATATCTTCTAAAGCTGCCCTCCTGGCAAAATCCTCTATGGCTGCGAGATCACTATCCCCGGTTTCTTCAATCTTTCTAAGCATGTCTCTGACTTCTCCAAGAAGATCACTTTCACTGCCATAGATATCCATTAAATTCTCCTCAGACTCCTTCAGCGCTTCTTCCATATGCCTGCCTGTAGCCAAAGAAGCTGATAAGCTGTAAAGTAAATCTCTGAATTGAAGCAGCAATGCATTTTTCCTCCTGTCAGTCAGATAATTACAATAGGCTTTTTCTGCCCGCAGGTAAATCAGCGGATAAAGGAGCAGCGGTATAAAAGAATCATAGAATATGTAACTGGCTCCCAGCACGCTGCAGAAAAGCAGGATAGAAAATTGCAGCCGTTCTTTTTTCGAGAGCTGATAAACGCTATACTCTGCAATCATCTTCCAGTCCTTTCAGAAGAAGCTTTCCTCTGCTGCAAATTCGGTTTCCAGTGCTGACCAGTTCCATATCGCTGTCCAGAGCATATAACGGATTGAGCACATACTTTCCGTTTTCGAAGTCTAACAGCTCCTGTACCTCGATCACCCTTCTTTTTCCATTTTCCAAACGTCCCAGATGAACCATGATGTCGATGCCTTCCACAATCTGCGCTCTGATGGCATCCATGGGAATCTGTGCCGACATCAGATACATCGCTTCCAGTCGTCTCAGCATGCCGGTCACAGAATTCCCGTGACCTGTCGACATGCTGCCGTCGTGTCCAGTATTCATGGCCTGAAGCATATCTGCAACTTCTTTGCCCCTCACTTCTCCAACGATGATGCGGTCAGGACGCATCCGCAGGCTGGTCTTGATCAGCATGTCCATGGAAATCTGCCCCTGTCCCATGGTATTGGCATTGTGGCATTCCATCTGCACCAGATTTTCAATTCGCTCCAACTGCAGTTCTGTCGAGTCTTCTATGACGATGACTCGTTCCTCGCCAGGTATGTAGTCTGATAGTGCGTTGAGAAAGGTCGTCTTCCCAGAAGAAGTCCCTCCACTGACAAAGATGTTATAGCCGCATTCCACGAGGAGTTTGAGAAAGTCGGCACATTCCCGCGTCAAAGTTCCCCGGCTGATCATCTCTTCTATGGTAATCCTCTCTTTGGCAAATTTACGGATAGTCAGAACGGGTCCGCCGACAGCGACGTTTTTGTAAACTGCATTGACACGGGAACCATCTGGCAGTCTGGCATCGAGAATCGGATTCATTTCGTTGATTTCCCGATGTACGCCGGCGGCGATGTTTCTGATGATTTCTTCCAGTTCCTCCGTGGAGTCAAAGCAATCGAATACAAAACCGATTCCTTCACTGTCCTCAAAGAAAAAGTGGTCTTTCCCGTTCACCATGATTTCATTGATCGACTCATCTTTGATGTAAGTTTCCAGCATGCCCATTTTGCTTCTAGTCTTAGCATATACCTTTTTAATCAGTTCTTCGTACTCTTCAAGCTCCAAATCATACTCTCCTTCCAGGACAGTATCTTCAATCAGTTCCATGGCTTCCAGGGTCTGTAAATTATCATTCAATGCCAGGATTTTATCCTTTACACATTGAATCTGTTCTTCTAATATCTCCTTATTTGTCTGCAGCACTTCAGAGTTCCTCCACGATTTTCTTTGCGATAGCCGCAATTTCAATTCCATAATTTCTTGCTAAATTGATTCTCAGCGTTTGTTCATCTTCATCCGGGCGGACTACTTCCCGATCCTCTGATATCCAGATTTCTTCACAGTCCTCCTGACGCCAGTCGTCACCGGCAAAATTTCTGATAAACAGGTATTTTGCCCCGCCAGCTTTCTTTTTGATTTCCTGGGAAATATGCTTGTAATATGCAACAGGTTCTCCGTTCTGCCATCGATGGACAAATACGACAAGGTCTGAATTTTCCAGGGCTCTTTTATTCTCTCGGCTGAGACAGCTGCCAATGTCGATGAAAAAATAGTCGTACTGGCCCTGTTCATCCACTTTCTTTACCAATTTGGTCATCAGTGCAGGTTTGATATCGTTAAATGATGAATTAACGATATCGGTGCTGAGGTAGTCCATTTCTTCATCTCTGGTAATAAAACTTTCCAGAGGAAAATCTCTCCCGGCGTCCAGGTAATACAGCAGTTTCAGCAGACCGATCCGGCTTCCTGCCGCAAGGTACTTTTTTGAATCATCTATCGGACAGAGATTCAGATAGAGAAGTCTGCTGCCATAAATGCTGTGAAGCATCTTTGCTGTTGAAATACAGGTTAATGTCGTTCCGCTGCCACCTGCATCGGAGACAAAGGTGACGAGGCGGCATTTGCATGTTCCCCTGTACTCCAACACTCTGTCTGTCATTTTAAAATAAATAAAAAGCAGGTCATCTATCATAGTACGACTCTCCTCATATTGGTAAAGCCGATAAGGCGCTGTCTCCAATTGTTTCTGCTGCTGGCTTTTTACCAGCTGCACCACATTGGGGCGCCCGTCTTCCTTTGATGACAGAACCATATCCAGCTCTTCTAACGTATCCATGTCGTCCATCAGGACAAACCGAACCGACCTGCTCTCTCTGGCGAGTCCAATTGCCAATGCTCTGGCGAAGAGACTGTCATCGTGATAAATGCCCACTCTTATAATTTCCATATTCTTCCTCCTTTCTCTGAGGATAGAATATCATTTTTGTAAATATATGTCAACCATATTTTTCTATTTTATTTATTATCTGCTAATTCTTTTAATTTTGCCAGCGCATCATTGAGTCCGCCAATTTCATTGATCAGCCCCATCTTCACTGCATCAGGTCCGAAGAGAACGGTTCCCACATCGTTGGACATATTGCCAGTCTGGTTCATCTTTGCCTCTACCTCTGTCTTGGCAGCCTGGGAATGCTCCACGATAAAATCGACCACTCGCTCCTGGGTCTTTCTCATATATTCAAAGGTTGCATCTGCAGTTATCAGTGTGCCGCTGGTTCTGATCGGATGCATGGTCATGGTAGCCGTCTTTGCCACAAAGGAATAATCTGCCGATACTGCCAGCGGAATGCCGATGCTGTGTCCGCCCCCGATGACCAGCGTCACAGTTGGCTTCGAAAGTGAGGCGATCAGCTCTGCAAGAGCCAGCCCCGCTTCCACATCACCGCCGACAGTATTCAAAATCAGCAGCAGTCCTTTGATCTCCGGATTTTCTTCTACCGCCACCAGCTGTGGTATCAGATGCTCATATTTGGTCGTCTTATTGTCCGTAGGAAGTGCTGTATGCCCTTCGATGCTGCCTATAATGTTGATATACTGAAAGTCACTTTTGAAGGCACTTCCCGTAGACAGTAGTCCAAGTTCTTTGATCAGATCCATGGATTCTGTGTTTTTTTCTTCTCCCGTGTTGGGTTTTTCTTTTTCTTCACTCATATCTTTTGCCCTTTCATCGTAAAATTTAAGTATATTATTTGCAAAGGATGTGTGATTTATGCTGTTAAGCGAAATTGGCGATAAAGAAGTCATCGATCTGACGAAAGGAAGCCGCCACGGATCATTTTGGGACGCAGAAATGCTGTTTAACGAAAGCGATGGAAAGATCAAAGCGCTGCTGGTACCCAATCTGCAGGGAAAAAGCAGGTTTGCCGGCGGTCATGATACGATGCAGCTGCCCTGGGAATCCATCGTAAAAATCGGAGAGGATATCATTATTTTCAGATCTTGACAAAAAAGGATTGACAAATTTTAAAACAGGGTATACAATTCGTGTTAGTTGAAAAGTACATAAAATGATCTTCAGGGCAGGGTGAGATTCCCGATCGGCGGTATAGTCCGCGAGCGTTTTTGCGCAG